>QWCI01000900.1_pt1 | contig 34760 bp, 66 predicted proteins | sample 1972541 | NCBI WGS metagenome assembly QWCI01 (sample SAMN09866712, study PRJNA288562) | Human oral metagenome isolate term3_saliva, whole genome shotgun sequencing... | isolation source: mouth | host: Homo sapiens | place: USA: California | reverse complement strand
TTCCGACTTCCATCTGCAAATCCTACATATTCTGTATTATCTTCTAATATCACTCTTATTTTAGCATTTCTTTCTGCTTTTCCTGTTACTTCTGTACTATCACTTGTAACCTCGTTTATTATAGTCGTATTACTCTTTGATGCTCCTACTATTATTCTAGTTTCATCACTTGTAACCCTATCTGCCATACTTTGTGTTCCTATTATTTCATCACCATCTGATATTCCACTTACAGATATGTTAAAATCTCCATTACTATTTGCATTCCCTTTAAATTCTCTACCTGCTATTACAAGTAATATATTTGCATTTTTCTCTGCTTTTCCTGTTATTCTTGTATCAGTATTTTTAACCTCATTTATTGTTATTTTACCTAATTTAGTTTTTCCAACTTCTACTATTATCTCATTACTTTCTTTTTTTCCCTCTTCTTTTTGTACAACTTTTATCTTTGTGCCACTTTGTTGTTTTGGTATTTGTATACTATATTCACCATTTTCATTAACTATTCCTGTATATTTTGTCCCTTTAATATCAATAATTATACTACTTCCCTTTATTCCTGTTCCTGTTATTTTAACATCTTCTATTGAAACTGGATTTACACTTGGAATACTACTTTCTATATCTTCTGTATCTTCCTTTTTAATCTTATTCTTAATATATTCATCAAAATCAGACTTTTTAACAAGTCTCATATTTCTTTCTTTATCCCAAATATATTGATCTTGTCTTATCTCATTTATCATCTATTACCATATTTAAAGCTATTCCTGCTAAAATTAACATTATTATTATAGTTATTACTAAAACTATAACTGTGATTCCATTTCGTCTTTTTAAAATTCCCATAAAATAGTATTACTCCTTATACAATTATTTAAATAATACTAAACTCAAATAAATATTACTATATCTATTACAAAAAATCTTATTTTTAAAATATTAACAATGTATTACTTTTTTATATATTTTTTTAATAATCATATATTAATTAATTTCTTTTTGCTATATTAGTAATATATATATGAAAGGAGTAATAATGGATAAAAAGAAAAGCCATAACATACTTGGTATAACTAATATATCTGAAATAAGTGCTAAAGATAAACACAACATTTCAAAACATGCTGTTAATTTAATTTACCCTATTGTTTCAGAATTTAATATTACAAAAGAAATGCTATTTAATTCTTTAAGTAAAAGTAATATGTACCTAGCAGATTTTAATGACTCTTCTATGGGAAAATACTATTACAAGACAAATAGTATATATTTTTCTAATGAACTTGATGTTAATAATATGGATAGTTCTGTAATACATGAAATACTACATTATCTACAAACAGAACTTACTGAAGAGAATAATCTTATACGTATGGGACTTTTTAAATTTTCTCGGACTTTTTAGAAAAGAAGTTGGACTTCGGATTAAATGAAGCTTCTGTACAATATATATCAAGTATAATGACAGGGCAAAAACCAGATAATGTTAAATATTATGAACTTGAACTTGTCACTCCTAGTCCAAATTATTATCCTCTAGAAACAGCTATAATTAGGCAAATGTGTTTCTTTACTGGAACATATCCACTGTTTTTTAGTACACTTCTTCGGAACAGATCTTTTCGAAAACACTTTTAAAACTATAACATCTGAAGATAATTTTAACTATATAGAAGAAAAACTTACATATATATTACATCTTCAAGAAAAACTTTCTAGTATATATTCAAATATACATACACATGAACAAACAGAAAGTAAGAAAATATCAGTACTAAATAATATAACAAATTTAAAGAATAAGCTTAGAGAAACTGTTTTAGATATTCAAAATATTATCTATACATCTGCTTTTGCAAATGAACTTGAAAAAGTAGAAACTGTTCAAGATATTGTTAATATAAGGACACTTATAGCAAACTTTGAAAACTATTTAATAATATCTGAAGATGATTATTCTTTTGAACAATTTAAAGATAAAATGAATATTGAACTTAATAACAAACTTTCACTAATAGAAGCATATGGTAACTATTCATTTGCACTTAAAGCTAAAAAAGATATACTTAACCTTCCTAAAGTATATTCACAAAACTTTATTAAAACATTCTTTACTAAGACAAAACTTCTTATAGATCTTAGATTTAACTTTTCTAGAAGTAATGATGAAACATTATATGAAAACGAAATATAGCATCAAAAAACAGGTACCATTTGATACCTGTTTTTTTTAAACTATTCTTTGTTTTTTTCTTTTTCAACTAAGTCATTTACTGCTTTTTGAATTTTTTTTATTTCTTGAGAAGTAAACCCTAGTTCTCGTAACTTTTCTACTCTTTGCGGGTTGTCTCCATAGACTCCCCGATAAACTCTGTTAACAGCTTCCTTTATACTAGGTTTGGTTAATTGCTTTTGATTTTCTTTTTCTTTTAATTTAATTTCGAGCTCTTTATTTCTTGCTTTCAGCAATAAATTTATTTTCTCTGAATTTGTTTGTTTTTTAGAATTCTCAAGACTAATACGTCTTGATTTTTCTAAGATTTCTTGAAAATCCCTAACAGAGAAATTTTCTTTTAAACTTTGTTCCGTAATCTGACCCTCATTCAATAATTTTGCTGCCTCATCTAATGATGAAGCACTTAAAAATGCTGAATTAATTAGAATCATTCCTGCTAATAAAATTCTTTTCATAATATTCCTCCTAAAATTAAATTTAAATTTTAGTATCCCGTTCGATGTATGAACATATATTATCATACTATTTCTATTTTTACAAGTCCACATAATTGCTCTTTAATAATATTATACCAAAAATACATTTTATCTCTTACTAAATTGTGGAGCTTTTCTAGCTTTTTTAAGACCGTATTTTTTTCTTTCTTTCATACGAGAATCACGTGTTAAGTATCCTGCTGCTTTTAATGTTGGTCTATATTCTTCATCAGCTTCAATTAATGCTCTTGCTATACCATGTCTTATAGCTCCTGCTTGTCCTGAGAATCCTCCACCTATAACTTTAACTATTACATCATAGTTTTCTGCTTTGTTTATTGCTTCTAATGCTTGTTTTGCTATAACTATTAATGTTTCTGTTCCGAAATATTCTGTTATATCTTTTCCATTTACAGTTATTTTACCTGTTCCTGCCATTAATCTTACTCTAGCAATTGATTTTTTTCTTCTTCCTGTTCCTAAGAACACTTTGTTTTCTTGTTTTGCCATTTTAATTATTTAACCTCCCAAACTTCTGGTTTTTGAGCTGTTTGCATATGATTTTCATCTGCATATACTCTTAATTTTTTAAGTTGTGCTGCACCTAGTTTTGTGTGTGGTAACATTCCTTTTACTGCTAAATACATTGCTTTTTCTGGTGTATTTGCCATTATTTCTTTAGCTGTTTTTTCTTTTAAACCACCAACATATCCTGAGTGTTTTCTATACATTTTTTGATCTAATTTTTTACCTGTTAAAACTATATCTTTACAGTTTATAATTATAACATGGTCTCCTGTATCTATGTTAAACATAAAGTTAGGTTTGTGTTTTCCACGAAGTAATGTTGCTGCTTCTGTTGCTACTCTACCTAAAACTTTATCTTTAGCGTCTATTATATACCATTTTTTTTCTATTTCTTTTCCTTTTGGAGTATATGTCTTATTCATTTGCTTCTCCTCCTTCTTCTACAACTTCTTCTGTTACTATTTCAACTACTTCTTCTTCTGCTGTTTCTGGAACTAAAACTTTTTCTTCTTTTATAGTTATTTCTTCATTAACTATTCTAGCACCTACAACTTCTTTAGTCTTAGCTTTTTTACCTAATCTATCTCTTAAATATGTAAGTTTTGCTCTTCTTGCTAACAGTATTACCTACTGATAATTTTGGAACTACATTTTTCATTTGTTCATGTTCTATTGCTTTAATTTTGTCCATTTAAGGCCTCCTTCTTTATATTATTCTTTTTTATTAAATCTGGTCTTCTTTCTAAAGTAATTTTTAAAGACTCTTTTTCTCTATATTCTCTTATTTTCTGATGATTTCCGAGATAATAATACATCTGGTACTCTCATTTGTTCAAATATTTCTGGTCTTGTATATTGTGGGTATTCTAGCATTCCAGTTTCTTCTGAAAAACTTTCTTCTTTTAAAGAATCTTTAGAAATCACCCCTTCAACATTTCTAGAAACAGAATCAATTATTATCATTGCTGGAATTTCTCCACCTGTTAATATATAATCTCCTACTGATATTTCTTCTACTTTTAATTTATCTAGTACTCTTTGATCTATTCCTTCATAATGACCACATAATAGTATTATATTTTCTTCCTTTGCTAAACTTTTAACTTTTTTTTGTGTTAAAACTTCCCCTTTTGGTGTTAAATATATTAATTTAGAATTTTTTAAAATTTCTTTGTCTATAGAATTATATGCATCATACACAACATCTGGTCTTATAACCATTCCGAGATCCTCCTCCATATGGCATATCATCAACCTTTTTATGCTTATTCTTGCTAAAGTCTCTAATATCTATTAGTTCTAAAGATATAGCTTTTTTATCTATTCCTCTTTTTAAGATGCTTGTATTTAAACTTTCAAACATTTCTTTAAAAAGTGTTAATACTATAAACTTCATAAGTAACCTAATTCTATCATTTCAGATATATTTTCTTTTTGTAGATATATCTTCTTATTTGTTATATCAATTTTTTTAATATATTTATCTATAATAGGAATCATTATTTTCTTACCTATAGTCTCTGTTGCATCTATTTCTAATGTTTCTGATATATTATTATCTAACACATCTATTACATTTCCGAAAGAAACTTTCTTCTATATATATCTTACATTCTAATAAGTCTAATATATAATATTCTCCATCTTCAAGTTTTTTTAAATCTTTTCTCAAAATATACAATTCTTTTCCCTGAAAACATATATCATTATATTTACTATCTTCATCTAAATATATATCTGCAATTATCCTATTTTTTAAACTTCCGAGTTATTACTAGGTTAATTTTAATATATATATTGTTTTCTTTTATATATATATTATTATATTCTTCTATGCTATATATATCATCACTATATATGCTAACCTTATACTCTCCAGATACTCCGATGACTTTTATCAATTTTCCCTATTACTATATATCTACTATTTTCTTTTCGTTTTAATTCTTCTAAATCTTTTTTTAAATATATTTCCATAAACCTTTACTTATTTTTGAAAATCAGATTCTTCAGTTTCAAAACGAATATATATATTTTTATCTGTATCTTTTAAGTTTCTAACTAATGATCTTATGCTTTTAGCAATTCTTCCATCTTTTCCTATAACTTTAGGCATATCTTCTGGTTTTAAAATCACTAATAATTCTATCTTTTCTTCTTCAACTTTTTCTAAAATTTGTATATCATCCTTATTTTCTTTATCTGTTATAACCATAACAAGAGCTTTTAATAATTCTTTTGTCTTTTCCATTTTATCACCTTTTTAATTGTTTAGCTATTTATAATTATTTTCCTGCTTTTTCAGCTATATCTATTAATTTTTTAGCTGTATCTGTAGGTTTTGCACCATTTTTTATCCATGTAGCTACTTTTTCTAAGTCTATATTTATTGTAGATGGTGTTGTCATTGGGTCATATGTCCCTACTTTATCTATTATCTTTCCATCTCTTGCTGTTCTAGCATCTGCTACTATAACATGATAAAATGGTTTTCTTTTCTTTCCCATTCTCTTTAGTCTTATTTTAACCATTTTTTCCTCCTTTAAAATTTACCATATCCTCCTGATTTAAGTTTAGACATTATCTTATTTAAATCTTTTGGATTTTTTATATCTTTCATCACTTTCCTAAATAAGTCAAATGATTTTATAAACTTATTAACTTGTTCTACTGAAGTTCCGGCTACCCATAGCAATTCTTTTTCTTCTAGAACCGTTTAATATCTTATAATTTTGCCTTTCTTTTTCAGTCATTGACTGTATTATGGCCTCAATCTTAATGATTTCTTCAGAAAATTCTAGTTCTGCTTTTTCAATTATTGATAAAACATCACCCATTCCTAAAATTCTTGATGCCATTCTATCTGGATGAAATTCTTCAATATCTGAAAGTTTTTCACCTACTGATGCAAACTTAATTGGTTTTCCGAGTTATTTCTTTAACAGAAAGTGCTGCACCACCTCTTGTATCTGCATCTAGTTTTGTAATAATAATACCATCTATATCAAGCTTTTCTGAGAAACTTTTTGCAACATTTGCTGCATCTTGTCCTGACATTGAGTCAACTACTAAAAGACTTTCTGTAATATTAATATTATCTTTTATCTTTTTAAGCTCATTCATCAGTTCTTCATCTATTTGAAGTCTACCTGCTGTATCTAGTATAACAAGGTCATTCATACTTGATTTTGCTTTTGTTATTGCTTCTTTTGCAATCCTAAGTACATCTTTTGTATCTTCTCTTGAATATACTGGTATACTAAGGCTTTTTCCTACAACTTCTAATTGTTTTATAGCTGCTGGTCTATATACATCACATGCTACAAGTAATGGTTTTTTACCTTTTTTTCTAAAGTGGTTTGCAAGTTTTCCTGCAAGTGTTGTTTTACCTGCACCTTGAAGCCCCATTAACATTATTATTGTAGGTTCTGTTGGACTATTTACAAATTTTATCTCACTATTTTCTGCTCCGAAGTATTGTAGTTAATTCATCTTTAACTATTTTTACTACTTGTTGCCCTGGTGTTAGTGATTTTAAAACTTCTTCACCTAATGCTTTTTCTTCTATGTTTTTTATAAACTTTTTAACAACCATAAAGTTAACATCTGCTTCTAATAATGTAAGCTTTATTTCTCTTGTCATTTCCTTAAGGTCTTTTTCAGTTATTCTAGCACTTCCCTTTATCTTCCTTATAATATTTTGTAATCTTGATGAAAGTCCTTCAAAAGCCATATCTTCTCCTTAACTTAAATTTTCTTTAATGAATCTACATTTTTAATTATTTCTTTTAATGTATTATCTAATTTTTCTTTTTCATACTTATCAATAGAAAGAGTAGTTATTTTAGCAGTTAGATTAATTATATTTTTTTCTAGTTTTGAAACTATATTATCTTCTTTTTTAAAGTTTTTATACAATTTCAATTTACTTTCAAAAAATTCTAACTTTTCTTCTGCCTTTTTTATATTGTCCCTAACAGCTTGTCTTGTTATCTTATCTTCTTGTGCGATTTCTGATAACGATAAGTCCATATTATAATACTTGTCTATTGCTGAATATTGTTTGTCTGTAAGGAGTTCTCCATACAATTCTAATAGTGTACCATAATATATTATTTTTTCTTCCATATTCTCTCCTAATGTAAGTCTATTTAACTTTACACCAAAAACAAGTATTTGTCAATACTTGTAATGTTTTTTAGCTTTACACTAAGAGAATTTATCTGTTTTCAAATATGAACATACATCTAAAATTTACCTCCTAAAGTAAAATCTCCACCGTAATACTTCCCCAGTTGTCACATCAACATAAATTTGTGTTTTTGCTTCATTATTAAAAGTTACTATATATGCTCTTCTCATTTCATTTATGTTCTTATATACTTTATCCACTTTTTCTTTAAAAAGTAAATTAGGGCTTACTATCTCCTTTCCTACTGATTCTATTCCTGTTGCCACACTTGATTTTAAATATTTACTTGCAATTTCTTTTGCTTGTTCTTCTGTTATTTTAACTTCTGTATTAGTAACTTTTGTATCTCTTATTGTAAATATCATTAAATACTTTGTCTTAGGACATATAGTTATAGCTATAGCTTCTCCATAATTTGCAAGCCCATCTTCATATTTTTTTATAAACCTCAAATTCCATAAATTTTCATTAAATTTGCTTGCCCTTATAACATTATATTTTTCAAAATCATTTACAAATCTTTTTGCTTGTATTTCATTTAATATTTCTTTACCTTTTTCTATAACTTGTTCTTCTGTAAATTCTTGACTATTTTTAAGATCTCTTCTCTTGTTTAAATAGTTCATAAATTTTTTAGTTTTACTATTAAAAGTCACTCTATATTTATCAGTTACAACTATTGTTTCTTCTATATCTTCTTTATTATTTTGTATTCTTTTCACTTCAGTATTTAAATTTTCTTCTTTACTTAATATATGTTTTTCATTAAGTCCTTCTTCTTTATTTATTATTTTATCAATTTTTGATGCTAATATTTTTGCTTCTTCATTTGTAAGTTTATTTTCTTCTAATATTTTTGCTTCACTAGGATTAATTTTTAAATATCTATCATTTAACCCTCCTATTTCTTTAGGTACAACAACTTTTTTATCATTATTTCTTAGTGAATAAGCTAATAATCCAGTAGTACAAAAAATTATAGCAATAACTATAACTATAGTTTTCAATATATTTTTATTTAATTTTTTAATTCTTTCTTTTTTATCTTCCATATATTTTCTCCTTTAATTCATTAATTATGTTATTTATATTATTTATTTTAATATTCCTACAACAATTTATCTTAAAATAGGTAATATTTTTAAAATATTAAAAAAAGCGAAAAACTCCAAGTCATAAGAATTCACCTTATGTTTTGTAAGTCTTTCACTTTTATCTTTTAATTTTATTATGCTTTTTTTAACTATCACCCTTAATAATATCATTTCTATTTTTACCTTTTAAATTTTTTAACTCTTATACTTTTATGATATCATTGTTTCTTCATTTTTTTATTATTTTAACAACATTTTTATATATATCTTTTTAATATATGTCTTTAAATAACATTGGTTTAACATATATTCTCTATGACATCTATTTTCTTTTAATAGGTCTTTTTCCATATTTACTAGGTTATCTGTATGTACAGTATATACTCCATTTTCTCTTAAGTATTTGTCTATTTCTAGTGTCATACCTCCATATGGATAACAAAATATATATGGTCTTTTTGATATGTTTTCTGATATTACATCTATAGGTTGTTTTGCATATTCTAATATTGTTTCTTTAGATATATTATTATTTAAATATTCTCTTCCATAATTAATATGTTTTTTTCCATGTGAATATATAGATATATATTTATCTATTTTCTTTAATGATTCCATATCCATAAATCCATATTTTCCTATAGTATCTGTATTTACAAATATGCTTCCTACAATTTTATTTTCTTTAAAAAATTCTAAAACATTTTCTTCTATATCTGTATATCCGATCATCAAATGTTATACATATTGCTTTTTTAGGAAACTTCTTATTTCCTTTTTGTATATTATATATGTCTTCTATTTTTAAGAATGTATATCCTTTATTTTTATAGCTTAAACATTGTTTTTTAAATATATCTACATTTGTACACATTGATTCATCTGTTATATTTTGTCTTTTTTGTTCTTCTTTTGTTAAAATATGATGATATACAAATACTTGCACCTTTTTTTCAAATATTCTTTTTATTTTACTAATTATTTTCATTTTTTATTATTCTTCTCTTTTTTCTTTTCTTTTTTTTTTACTTTACTTATTATTCTTTTCTATGTTTACTTCTGTTTATAAGTTCGTCTAATTTGTCTTTTAATTTTTGACTTCTACTTACTTCTTTTCTTGTTTCTTCATTATATATTTTTTGGTCTGTTTCAAACTCTTTATTATTATTTAAGTTCTCATTATAGCTATTATTATTTTCTTCATTATTTATATCTATAACTTTTATACCTAAATCATTATTTGTATTAAAAACATTATCTACATTTGATATATTTACACCTAAATTATTCATATCTTTTATATTTTCTTCTGTTTCTTTATCTACTATATAATTTGAAGATTTAGATATTTTATCATCAATACCTTTTTTTATATAATCTTTTATTATATTGCCTTTTTCTGTTTGCTTTGCTCTATTTCTTTCTATATTATTTTTATTTGTATAATATATATGTGCTATTTCTTTATCATTTTTAAGTAACATCTTTGTTTTTATTATCCCTGGAATGTATAACAGTAGTAGTAATATCTTATTAGAAAGGTTATATACTGTACTTAAGTCAAGATTATTTCCTGTTAAATATGAGTATAATATATAATGTTTTAATACATATAGTCTTTTTTTCATTGATACTTGTGAAAAATCAAATTCTAATAATTCTTTAAAATACATGTAATATCCTTTGGGATATCCATAAAGCATTTTATTTATATTTTTAGAATATCCGGTCTTCTTGATATTCACAAAGTTGTACAACTTCATTAAACACAAACACTGTATTTGTTTTATCCATTTCATGATAAAGCCTTGCTTCTGTAACAAATTTTTCATTTTCTTCCAGCCTATGTTCATATTCTTTTCTAACTTTTGATATAAACACTATACATTTTTCTCCATCAATACATTCTTTAAATGATACTTCAAACATTGTTCTATTATATTCTGTATTTTTAAATTTTTCTCCCATTATCTTTCCGATCAGGATATGCTTTTAAAAACACAAATCCGATATGCTAATGGCATTTCAAAAACATTATTTTTTATTGTTTCTATAGCATTTTCTGATAACATATCATCAGAATCTAAATATCCATTATTAGCCATTCTATCTTTTCTCCAAATTTAGAATTAGCTAGAATACTTAAATATGCTCTTTTTAAGTATTCTGCTCTATTATATGTTGCTGTTAATATTGATATAAATGGTTTTCTTCCTCTTTCCATTTTTTCCCCTTATTTTTCATCAAACAATTTTATAATATTATATATTTTATTTATATTTTTTTCCTTATATCTAAATTGTTCATATTTACTATTTTTTCTAAAAAATCTTTTATTATTATATTTATTATTCTTTTTATTTAATATTACTCCTCTTATACCTTCATATATTCCGTTCTTCACTATTTCTAAATATATATGATTTATCATAACCGTTGTGCTGCTTCTCTTGCCGCTGTGTTTGTAAGAAGTATTGTTTTGTTAAGTATTTTTGCTTCATCTAATACTAAACCGATATCCTTCTGCATATGAGAATAATCCAAAATATTTTGCTTTTAATATATATGGATATGGATTTTCTTTTTTACCTAGTAGTATAAACGATTTTTTTATACCATATTCTTTTATTTTTTCTTCTAAATTCTTTCTTTCGTCTCCATCTCCTATTATATATATATTATGCATTATTCTATCTTTTATAAGTCTTTTATGTACTTCTATAAGTCTATCTAATGCTTTTGCTTTTGTAAGCCTTGCAACTACTACAATACTTGGTATATTAGGTTCTATTTCATATGGTTCTATTTCTCTTGATTTTCTTTCTATTCTTTTTTGATCTATAAAATTATATATTACTTTTTTTCTAATATTATTATTAGGAAATGTTTTTATAAAATCTTCTCTACTATCTTTACTTACAAAAACTATTGTATTATATCTTTCATAGATTTTTTCATCTATTTTTCTTTTTCTTTTACTATATTTTGTTGTTTCATAATATAATGACATATTTGTATGTACCCATGCTATTTTATTTGCATTTGAACTATTTGCAAATAATCTTGTTATAGGTCCTTCTAAAAACGCAACTTCTATATCATAAATATTTTTTATATGTAATTCATATATAATATTATAAAAACACCTATATATTGTTGTAACTATTTTTCTAGCAATATATCCATATTCTTTTCTTTGTTTTTTAAATATTGTCTTTAATTTTACATTTGTTCCTTTTAGTTCTTTTTCAAATTCACCATTTCCATATATTGTAAATACAGTTATATCATAAACATTTTGAAGTTCTTTAACTATGTCTACTAATACTCTTTCTGCACCTCCTATAGAAAGACTAGTTATTCCAAATATTATTTTCTTTTTCTTTCTTTTATCTATAATCCTTTCCTTATACACTTTGTCTCTACTTTTTTCATCTAAAAGAGTTATATCAAGTTCTTCTTCTCTTTTCCTATTTTCATTCTGATTATTTGTTACTGCAGAATATGAATAATCTCTACTATTTTTTATTCCATCAAATTTGTTTACAAGTATTATTATAACAGTTGCAATTATTGTTGTTGCTGTGGTACTGAAAAATACTGCCCCCATAAAATATGATGTTGAAAGTGTAAGTCCGAAGAAGATATGTATACATTATATAATCTGAATTTATCTTCCTATAATTCATAATACCAAACACTACTGCATATGCAAAAATAAGGACATATGGAAGTAAATACATTATCATTCCTATTATTCCGAAAATTATATATAAATGCTATTAATTCTCTTTCTAATATAAGTTCTCCTGCTTTTTTTAAGTTTGTATTTCCGAAATAATTTATGATATATATTATTATCATTTTTCCATTCTATATTTGCATAAATTTCTTGCATTTCTCTTAAATCATTTGCATCTAAAGTTCTATTTTGTATCTTTTCTATAAATTCTGTTATATTATTTTTTTCTTGTATTGTAAGATTTGGATATTTTTCTCTTATTTCATTTTCTGAAAGACTTTGTCTAAATTCATTTCCTTTAATATCCATATATATATTAACAATTTCTCTTGGTCCTATTGGAAGATTTTCTTGTTTTCTCTGTTCTACAAGCTGTCTTTCTTGTTTTTGTAATTCTTTTCTTCTATTTAATACACTTATTCCGATGTATTGATACATATGTTATAACAGATATACCTATTATTGAAACTACTATTCCAGTTACAATTTTAGCTATTTTATTATTATTTGCCTTTTTTATTATAGTATATATATCTCCGCGAATCTCCATTATATATACTATACCTTTCTTTTTCTCTTCTTGTTAATGTACTTTCTTTTGTTTTATTTATTACATATGAATATATATTTGCTAAAACATATATTATTATATGTAATAATATTCCGATAAAATCCTGTTCTTGATCCCATTATAAATAGTAGATATATTGATGTTATAATTGTTATTCCAATATATATATACCTACCTTTTAGTTTTATTGTTGTAAGTAAAAGCCCTACTGCAAGTAATAATATTATTGAAAGACTATTTCCTGTTTCAAAAAATCCTTTTTGTCCTATACCTTCTGTATAAGTATTTGGAGAAATTTTAAAAACAATCGAAAATAATATGCTTGTTATATATAATCCTGTCATTATAGCTATTGCTATTTTTAATTTATCTGTATTTCTTCTAAAAAACAATTTAAACATTAAATATACATTAATTATTGCAAATACATAATTTATAATTATCCTAATCTCATCTACTAATACTCTACTTCCAAAATATGTTTTGTATTCTATAAATATTAAACTGTGTATGTATATATATAATATATTTAATAATCCTAAAAATAATATCTGAATTTTTTCTGCTAAACTTACCTTAAAAAATATTATCATAAGAATAATCATTGGAATAATTGGTCTTAATAATGTTATTGGATTTACAGAAATACTTTCTTGTTTTACTATATAATTTCTATAAATATAGCTTGCCATATCAAATATAGGACATAAAATTATATATAAATACATTAAATTTTGTGCGATTATATATCCTTTTTCTTTAGTTTTTGAATATATATTTTTTATTTCCGATTTATTTATCATAAATTCCCCCTTTCTACATATATTAAATCATATTTTTTGTTATATATAATATAATATATCAATATTTAAACTTTTTAAAAATACCCTTTCTTTTTCTCCTATTATACTTGTTGCATAATATCTTGTATCTTTTAATATATCTAAATTATCAATTATATCTTGTATTTTTTTACTATTACTTGATAGTATTGTAAGTATTATTAAACATTCTGTTACTTCAACATAATCTAAAACATCATTTTTTGATATTTTTTCTTTTAAATCAAACACTCTTTTTATATATTCTTTTGGTATTAAATATTCTTGTTTTTCTATATTTGTACCTAATTTTAATATATTAAGTACAAGTGATGCTGTTTTTGTTATATCTTCTTTTTCTTTACCTGTTATTATTTCTCCATTTTTAAGTTCTATACCTGCAACTTCAAGCCCTCTTTTTTTCTTTTCTTCATTAATTGTTTTTATAAGAATATCATCATTTATATCAATATCATTTTCTTCCATTATTTTTTTTACTTTTAAATAATTTTCTTTTTTCTCACCTTCATAAATATATCCATATTTTTCTTTTAAATATCTTCTTATAATTTCTTTTTTTCCATTATATTCTGCAAGATCATAATCTATTATTGCATCTTTTGCAAAATTTACTCCCATTTCTGTTGGTGAATTATATATATCTACATTATATATCTTATTAAATATATTTTTAAGTATTGGAAAAAGTTGCATATCTCTATTATAACTTGTTGCTTTTTTACCATGTTTTTCAAAATAAAAAGTATCTTCTATTACTTTATCATCAATATTTACTGTTGCTGCTTCATATGCTAAATTTACAAAACTATTTTTTTCTAAATTCCATATTGGGAATAATTCTAACTTTGCAAATCCTGATAATATACCATTTTTTGCATCATTATATATTTGTGATAAACATGTAGACATTTTTCCGGCTTCCAGGTCCTGCAGCAATTGATAATACTATATCTTTATTTGTTTTTATATATTCATTTTTTCCGCAGTCCATCTTCTGTTACTACTTTTTCAATATCAAATGGATATCCTTCTATATTATAATGTTTATATACATTATAACCATTTGTCTTTAATTTTTCTATATATTTTTCTATTTGAATATCTTCATAATATCTACTTATAACAATACCAGATACTGTAATTCCTTTTTCTTCTAAAAACTTTGCTATATATAATGTTTCATCTGCATATGTAATTCCTTTATCTTGTATTTTTCTTAAATCTACAATATTGTTTGCAGCAATTGTTATTATAACTTCTATATCATCTTTTAATTTTTCAAATATTCTAATCTTATTATCTTTCTTAAATCCTTTAAGTACTCTTGATGCATGATTATCTTCTAAGAGTTTTCCACCTACTTCTATATATAATTTTCCGTGGAAATAATTTTTTTCTTTCTAATATTTTTTCTTTTTCTATCTTTAAATATTTTTCATTATCAAAACAAATTCCAGTATTTTTTTCTTTTTTAGAATTTTCTAGCATTTTAATTTTTGTTTTTCTCATGATTATCACCTTCTTTTTTATTCAACTATCTTTAATAAATGTCTTTTTTTATATTCTTATACAAGATAATATAAGATTAAATTAGAATAGATTAAATTTAATTTAATTATATCTTATTTTATACTCTACTATTTTAATTTAAATCCATATGGTAATAATTCTTGAATTTCATACATTTTAAACTTATTTTCTAATAATACATATATTTTAAAATCTTTTTCAACAAATTCTTGCATAAATTGTCTACAATAACCACATGGTGTTATATCTTGTATCTCTCCTTTTCCGGTTTATTCCACAAATAATTATATGTGAATAATCATTTTTCTTTATTCCTGATGATATAGCTTTTGAAAATGCACATCTTTCTGCACATATTGATTGTATACCCATATTTTCAATATTTACACCTGTATACATTTTTCCTGTTTTAGTAAACAATATTGCACCTACTTTAAATTTACTATATGGTGAATAGCTATTTTCAAGTACTTGTGCCATTATATTTTTTATATATGCTGTATCTATATTAATGTTTTTCTCACTATTTTCTTCTTTGTTATTTATTTTATTTTTCTTCTTATTATTTATCTTACTATTTCTCATTTGTACCTCTTATAACTATTGGAATTATTATGATTATTATTTAATTATTACTATTTGTTTGATCTTTTTCAATAGCTTTTTTTAAGTATAACATCATATTATATTTTAACAATTTTCTTTTTATAATATTCTTCCATTCCATTCCTATTATATTCTTATATATCTTTTCTTTTTTTACATTTTCAAAAAACTTTTCTATTTCTATTCTTAACTCTTCATTTTTTTCTGTTTGAATTATTTTAAACATTTCTTTCAATTTTTCTATAAGACCATTTGTATATAGCTGTTTAAACTTCCTATATACTTGTTTTGTTATCCTACCATCATTATTTTGATTTTTCTTTAATTCTTCTATTGCAAGTATACTTTGCTTATAGAAATATAATGTATCTTCTGCTTTTTTTATAGCTTTTTTATTATCTTTAGTTCTTGTTATACTATTTTTAGACAAAACATAATTATATAATGTTTCTTCTGTTGTTGTTACATTATCTGCTAAGAGTACTGTAAATGGTATAAGTCCATAATCTTCATGATATCTTCCATATTCAAATTCGAAATTATTTTTTCTAAAATATTCTGTTCTAAAAACATATACTGTTGGAAGCATATATAGTTTGTCTGTAAATCCTAGTTCAATGATCGCTTCTGTTCCTTTAACTTCTTGAAGTTCAACACTTTTATTTCTTTCTACTATAACTTCTTCTTCTGAAACTGATTTAACATTTATCTTAAATATATCCAATCTATTTTCTGAACTTTCAATCCTTTTTACTATTATTCCTATTGTATCTCTATCTAAAAAATCATCTGCATCTAAATACATAAAATATGGTGTTTTTACATATCTTGTTCCCATATTTCTTGAATCTGAAAGCCCTGTATTTTTTTTAGATATAACAATACAATTTTCATTTTTTATCATATATTCTTTTGCAATTTGAAGAGTATTATCTGTACTTCCATCATTTACAAAAATTATATTAAAATTTTGATTTTCTTGATTTACTAGATTTTCAAATAATCTATGTAAATTTTTCTCTTCATTATATGCACATATAACAAGTGTTAATAACTTTTTTACTCTTTTTATCTCTTTCACTTTTACTCATTTTCTCCTTAAAATATAATTATTAATATTCATCTAAATAATTATATTTCTTTCCATCTTTTTTCCATTCTATAATTGCATCTAAGTTTACATTTTCTGCAGACTTAAATATTCTCATTTCAACATTCTTATTTGTTTTTTTAAGTGTTTGTATAAGCTTTTTAACTTCATCTCTTTTTGATAAGTTTTCTTCATGGCTTGCAATTTTGTAATCAGATATTGGACATGCACAATGTATAAATTCTAGACCATATGTATCTCTCCACTTTTCTATAACACTTTCTTCTACTAAATATAATGGTCTTATAAGTTCCATTCCATTAAAATTATCACTCTTAAGTTTTGGAAGCATTGTTTTAAATTCACTTCCATACAATATATTCATAAGAATTGTTGTAGTTACATCTGTAAAATGATGTCCGAAGAGCTATTTTATTACATCCGAAGTTTTTCTGCCGCTTCATAAAGTGCTCCTCTTCTCATTTTCGCACATAAATAACATGCACCTTTTGTCTGCATTCCTGCAATTTTAAATATGTTTGTTTTAACAAATTTTATATCTATCCCAAGTCTTTTTCCTGTATTTGTTATAACCTCTAAAACTTCATCTAAAAATCCCGGATTCATACATATATATTCAAGTTCTATTTTTTTGTCTCCATGTCTTTGTATCTCCTGCATACATTTTGCAAGTAAGAAAGAATCTTTTCCTCCAGATATACATATTGCAATCTTATCACCATCTTTTAAAATATCATATTTATCTAACGCTTTACAAAATGGCCTATATATATCTTTTCTAAACTTTGTAATTAAATCTCTTTCTATTATTCCGAAGTTCTGAAAGATTTTTTTCTTTTTTGTTCTCCTCCACCTTTTTTACCTCATTATAGTTATATTTAATTTTATAAATATTTTAATTATTCTAATTATTTAAATCATTTTATTATTTTATTATTAATAAATTATACTAATTTTTAGTATCTTTTTCTAAAAAATATAATATTAGTGCAAAAAATTTTTTATCCATATTTTTTAATATAATATTTTTAAGTTTAGTTCTAAAATTATTATCACTACTACTATTATTATTTAAAAATCTATTATTCTTCTTATTTTTACCTAAAATATTATAATTATTATATATATCATTATCTTTTTTTAAAACCAAATTATATCCATCAAAATATCTTTTCATATCTTTTGTTTTCGCAATTCTTTTCATAAATGTTCCATACATATATCTTATTCCAATATATTCTAATATATCATTATATTTTTCAAAAACATTATTTTTTTTTGCATTTTCTATTAATATATCTACAGATGATAATATATCAAATAATCTTTTATCATAATTATTAGATATTGAACTTTTTCTTTGTACATAATAATATAATGGCTTATTTACAAATGTTATACTATTAATATTTTGAAGTATAGTATATGTATATACAATATCTTCATAATACATTCCATTTATAAATACATCATTTTCTTTAAATGTTTTATCAATTAATTCTTTTTTATATATCTTATTATGTACTGCAATATATATGTTTTCCATTATATTTTTAATTATATCTATTCTTTCTTCATCTTTTAACTTTTCTAGATCCCTATATTCTTTAGATATATTAGAATTTACATATATTTTTTTTCCGTGTTTCTTCATATTCCATATATAGGTCTGATGTAATTATATCATATTCATATTCTAATGTTTTATCCATCATCTCTTTATACATATTTTTTTCAATATAATCATCAGAATCAAAAAATGCTATGTACTTACCTTTTGCATACATATATCCGGACATTTCTTGCATGTGAAAGCCCACCATTATCTTTTACTATATATGTTATATTCTCATTATTTTCTAAATATCTGTTTATTATCTCTTCTGAATTATCTTTAGTACCATCATTTACTATTATAATCTCAAGATCTTTAAAATCACCTTCTAATATACTTTTTATACATCTATCTAAATATTTTTCTACATTAAAAACAGGAAGAACTATACTAAGTGGATATGACTGTTTTTTTGATTCTCTTACAATTTGTATATTATATTTATTAATCTCTTTATCCCTCTCCATATTTATATATTCCTTCCTTTATATATTATTATTTTATACTATTCTTCTAACTTTTTTAATTAATCATTTTCTTCTTCTATGTGTGCTTTAAATATATCATCCCTACCTATTATTACAAATATAATTGTGATTATAATATAACCGAAGGGCTTTTTTTGCACCACCATCTATTAATATAATTGCTAAAAGACCGACAAAGTGTAGTTATTATATATAATAGATTTACTGTTTGTTTAGCTGTAAGTCCGTGTTCCAAGAAGTCTATTATGTATATGTCCTGCATCTGCTATAAAAACACCTTTAAAAGACTTATTTTTTATAATCCTTCTTATTATTGCAAAAAGTGTATCAAATATTGGTATTGCAAGTATTACAATAGGAGCTATCAATACAACAAGTGTATATGTTTTTGCAACTCCAACAATTGAAATTACTGCAATCATAAATCCCATAAACTGTGCACCTACATCTCCTACAAATGTTTTTGCAGGATACTTATTAAATGGTAAAAATCCTGCTGTACCACCGAGCAAGTGCAGTTATTAAAAATATAGATATTATAGGTGATCCATTTATTATAAATATTACAATTAATGATAATGCTGATAATAAAACTATACCTGATGAAAGTCCGATCAAGACCATCTATAAGATTTATTGCATTTGTTACACCAATTATCCAAAAAAATGTTAATATATAACTAAGTGTATTGTTAAATACTACCATATCTTGCAGAAAAGGAATGCTTATTTCTTGTATTCGTATTCCACCTACTATTACAATTACCGCAGCTAAAGCTTGAAATGCTAGTTTAATATATGATTTTAGATTATATACATCATCTAAATATCCCATAAGTGCAATTAAAGACATTGAAAGTCCAATTGTTAATAATATTTTTAAATTACCCGTAAAAAGTATATGATCTCCTTCTACAAATACTTTTGTCATAATAACATAAATTATTGCAACTAAAAATCCTATTATTATTGCTATACCTCCGAAGTCTTGGCATTGCTATCTTATGTTTCTTTCTTGCCTCATTTGGTAAATCAATTGCTCCTACTTTTTTTGCAAGTTTCATGCTTATAGGAACACATATATATGAAGCTATAAATGCTATCATAAATGTAATTATTACATCACTCCACATGTCATTTTCCTCATTTTTCCTAAATTTTATTTATTCTTTAATTATATACTTTCTAAATATTTTATTAAATTATCATTAAATTTTTCATTATTAGAAATATATTTTTTCTTATTCATATTCTTATTATCTTCATTTGTATCTTTATCTTTTAATAACATATTAATTTTATTTTCAAGTTCTTCATATGTATCTACTTTTGTTAAAAATCCTTTTTTTTCCATTTCAAATGCTATTTCTTCTTGATGATTATTCACATGTTCTAAATTTTCTACTTTTCTTGGAACTACTATTATCTCTTTACCCATTTCTAAACATTCCATTATTGTACCAACACCTGCATGTGTAATTATAATATCAGAATCTTTAATAATATCTTTCATCTTTTCAGGTTTCAACATATCATATATAATAATATTTTCTAATTTCTCTATTCTCTCATTTTCTGATTTTAATAATTTTGTTTGTCCTAATTGTATTATTATTTTTTCACTTTTAATTTCTTTTAAATTTTCTTTTAAAGATATAACATAATCTATAATCCTATTAAAAGGTTTATCTTGTGTTCCTAAACTTACAAATATCATTAAAATACACCTCCAAAATATTCTGATTTAGGATATAACTTTTTCATTGATTCCCATTGTACTATAAACTTATCTGCTATAGGATATATTATTTTACCTGCAAGTGTTTTTGTTGTTATATTTGCAAATGTTTCTATATATACAATTTTTACTCCAAATATTTTTCCTATATAACACATTGGAACTGCTGTATGTGTTCCTGTTGTTACAATTGCTTTAGGCCTTATTTTTAAAAGAATATATATACTTTTAAATATCATCATCAAAAATATAATAAAATATTTAAATATATTTTTTTTAGTTCCATATGGAAGATAATATACTTCTTCAAAGAAAATATCATTATCATTATTAATATTATACTTATTATTAGATTTATCAATTTTTGTTTTTTGTAAATCTTTTAAAAAACTAGTTGCATCAGTTTTTTCTGTTACAATATAACTTTTAAAATGTTTCATTGATTTTTTTAATGCTAATAATTCTTTTAAATGTCCTCCCATACTTGATATATATATTATTTTTTTCTCCATAATAGTTTAATACTCCAAATTAAATCTTTCATTTACTTTTTTAGTTATATCATCCATAACTGGATTTTCTGTATTGCTTACATTAATATTTTTTTGTTGTTCTTCTTGATATTTATTCGCATCTGATATTGTTTTAACTATTAAAAATGCTACTATTACAAGTACTATTACTGATATTATTATTAATGTCATTGCTATTTGTTTTATACTATATTTTTCAAACAATTTATCAATTAAATCCATATATTTTCTCCTTTGTAATCAAATATTACTTAATTATTATTATCTAATTATTTGGATTATGATTTTCCATTTCATTTAATAATTTTTCATTTTCTTTTCTTAAAATTTCACTCTTGTATGGTTCTTTTTCTGGTCTTGAAACATATTTATCTATTATACTTCTAAATTCTTTTTCATTGATTTTTTCTTTACTTAAAAGTGTTTGTGCAAGTTCGTGTAATACATCAATATTATCATTTAATATTTCTTTTGCTTTTATAAATGCTGTTTCTACTTTTTCTCTAACTTCTTTACCTATTTCTGCAGTGATATCACTTCCATATATCTTAATTTCTTCTAAATTATCTACTGATAATGATATTGGTCCTATTTTTTCACTCATACCATAAAATATAATCATATTTCTTGCAATCTTTGTTGCTCTTTCTATATCATTACTTGCACCTGTTGTTATATCACCTATAATTATATCTTCTGCTGCTCTACCACCCATTCTTTTACATCATCTTGTGTTGGAAGTAAGAAACTTACAATTGCATGTCCTGCTTCATGATATGCTGTTATATTTTTTTCATGTTCTGATATTATTCTGTTTTGTTTTTCTAATCCAATTGTTACTTTTCTTATAGCCTCTTCAATATCTTGCATTCTAATCTTATCTTGTCTATTTTTTGTTGCAATTATTGCTGCTTCATTTAATATATTTGCAAGTTCTGCACCAGTAAATCCTGCTGTTTCTTGTGCTATATCTTTAAAATTAACATCTTCTGCCATATTCTTATTTCTAGCATGAAGTATTAATATTTCTTCTCTCCCTCTTACATCTGGTGCTGGTATTGTTATTTGTCTATCAAATCTGCCTGGTCTTAAAAGTGCTTTATCTAAAATTTCTGGTCTGTTTGTTGCAGCTAATACTATAACCTTATTATCTGTATTAAATCCATCCATTTCAACAAGTAATTGATTTAGTGTTTGATTATTTTCACTTTCATTACCATTTCCTGATCTTCTTGCACCTATTGCATCAATTTCGTCTATAAATATGATTGAAGGTGAAACTTTTCTTGCTCTTTCAAATAATTTTCTAACTCTATGTGCTCCGAAGTCCTGCAAACATTTCTATAAATTCTGAACCACTCATAGATATAAATGGTACATTTGCTTCTCCAGCAATTGCTTTTGCTATAAGTGTTTTACCAGTCCCTGGATTTCCATATAATAATATTCCTTTAGGTATTTTTGCTCCCATTTTTTCATATTTATTTGGATTTTTTAAGAAATCAACTATTTCCATTAATTGTTCTCTTTCTTCATCAAGTCCTGCAATATCATCAAATTTAACATTTATAGGTTTTACTTCATCATCATATACTTGTCCGGCTTTTACCTGTACCATACATCTTAAGTGTTAGATATATTAATATCATAAACATTATTGTTGGAAGAAGTGCTATTATTCTTGATATTATAACTGTAAATGCTGGCACTTCTTTTATAACAAATTCTACATTTTTACCTTCTGCAATCTTATTTTGCATAAATTCTGAGAATGAATTTAATGTTGGTATATTAAGTTTTCTTGTTCTTTCCTTTGCATCATTAAGCTTTTTATCATATTCTGAAGCGTCATTTTCTTTTAATTTCTTTAACTCTTCTTTTCTTTCTTCCCTATTTTTAAGTATTTCTTCTCTTATCTTACTTAATTTTTCTTCTTTACTTAAATCTTTATATTCTACATTTTTTTCAATCTTTTCTTTTATTTCTTTTTCAATCTTTTTTTGCTCATCAGATTTTAAGACTACTGTTGCCTTATCTGAACCTGATGTTATATCAACAATTGAAATATTATCATTATTTAAATCTGTTATATATTCTGTATAACTATAACTTTTTTCTTCTTTAAATACTTTAGCAAACATTTTATCTATAATCGCTGTTTGTCCTGTCATAATTAAATATATATATGATATTAAAATACCTGTTATTATAAATACTAAGACAGATATTATTATATCTCTTATAATATTATTTTTCTTTTTTTCTTTTGAATCATCTTTTCTTTTATCCTTATTTGGTTTTTCTTTATTTTCTTGACTCATCTTCTTCTCTTTCCTCTTCAACTTTCCTATACTTATATTTTAAACTAAATGTAATTAAATATATTCCATATACCATAATAGGTAATATTCTTGAAATATTATAATATATATTTCCGATTTAAACTTTCTATATTCTTTCTAAGCCCAAAACTCAAACTATATATTATAACAAGATTCCAAATAATATATGCTGGTATAAGAGAATATACTACTATATTATATGCTATATTTGTATTAATACTTACAACTTTGAGCATTCCAAGTATTAATATAACAGTATGTCCTATGGCCTTTGCAAAAATTGAAAGTATAAATATAATAAAAATCATAGCTAAAAATGTTATTAAAAATATTAGTATAAATAAAAATATCCTTAAATTATATGATTTATAAAAATTTATAATATCATTTTTATAAATTACAAAATCAAATCCATCTTCTGACTTTAATTCTTCTCTTATATCTATTGGCTTACTTAAGACATTATTTTCATATGTATATACTTTTCCCTTAGTTATTATAAGCATATTTTTATCTGCATTAAAAATATCTTTATTTTTTTCTATTAGTCCATCTTCTATTTTTTCAGCATTTATAGTAACAATATCTATATCAGATATAGTATATTTTCTTATAATCTCTTCTTTTTTCTTATCATTTGCCACATCTTCTTCTGATATAAACTCAATACCTTGTTTTGATATACTAAATTCTAAATCTTTATTTTTTTCTAAAGCAGTTATAATTGATTCTATCCTTAAAAAAACTAATATATATGCAACAAATATAGCTGTTAATAATATTCCTATATTTTTTATTATCTTATATGTCTTATTTGCAATCTTTTTATTATCTTTTTCTATGTAATCCATAGATTCCTTTTTTACAAATAATATATCAAAAATCTTCTTAAAATATTTTTTCATTCAAGTTCTCTTTTCTTTATTTCTATATTTTTATTTATTTTTTACTATTTATTCTTCATTATTTTTTATTACTATTTATTATTGTTATTCTTATTTTTAAAAATATATCCCATCTTTATATATATATATCCAAGTCTTCTTCTAATCTTTTGTGCTATTTTAAAAACTCTATATTTAAATGGTCTTACTTCTAATAACACTTGTCCTATAAATTCTGTAAATGTTGCATTAAATCCTTTTTTAAACCTATATAATCCATATTCTGGATGATCTTTTTCATCTTCTAATACTCCAGGAACTCCTCTAAAGTCATAAATTTCTGCACCTATACTTTTAGCATATTTTATTCCTTCCCATTGAAGCTTATAATTTGGCATAAGATTTCTCTTTGTATTAGAACTTGCTCCATATGCATACCATACCTTATTCCCATACATTACTAGTATTATACCTGCAATTATAATACCTTCATGTCTTGCCATTAAAAGTTTAAAATGTTCTTTTCCTAGACAATCATGCATTCTTTCAAAATATTCAAGTGGACGTATTCCAAAATTGTCTCTTTCTCCTGTTTCAACCATTATATTTTGGAATATTTTTAAATCTTCTCTTGTTCCTTCAAAAACTTCCACTCCTTTTTTTTCTGCATAACGTATATTATATCTTGTTTTAGAATGAAATTCTTTCATTATTGTTTCTTCTGTTTTATCTTTTAAATCTAATCTAAATACAAATCTAGGATTTATTTGTTCTGAAAACCCTTTTATATTATCATTTATAATATATCCATTATCTTTAGCTATTTTTCTAAATTTTTCATCATCTACTAAAACATCTGGTTCTAATAATACTGCAATTGCATTATTTTCTTTAGCAATTCTTTTTATCTCATCATTTAATTTTTTAAAGTCTTCATTATTAAGATTATTATATATTGGACCTCTTGAGACATATATAAAAGATCCGGAAAAACTTAATCTCTCTGATTAATAATAATATTGCCATTGTTATTTGTCCATTTTCATCTCTAACAATTGCTAAATCCTTTTTCCATTCTTGTTTAACATCTCCCCATTCTATAGACTGTTGAAAATTACATTTTTTAGATTTTACTAAAAACTCCTTATATTCCTTTTTTAATTCTTCTGTAATCAATTCTATTTCCTTTCTATTCTACTATTTCCTAATTTTTCATCTATAACTAAAAAACCTAATTCAGATATACTATTTCTTAATTTATCTGCCTTTTCATATTCCTTATTTTCTTTTGCAATCTTTCTTTCTTCTACAAGCCTTAATGCTTCTATATATTTATCATCATTTTCATTTAAAGTTTTTTCTTCTTTTTCTTTATCTTCTTCTATTTTCTTAATTTCTTCTAAATATTTTTTACTATTTCTTATATCTATTCCCATTATATTATCAAGAATCTCAATTGCTTTTGCGATTTTCTTATCTTTTATATCATTTTTTGCAAGTTTCCAAACATATGAAATTGCTTTTGCCATATTTAAATTATCAAGAACTGCATTATTAAATTCATTAATACATTCTTTTATCATTATATCTATATCATTATTAGTATTTAAATCATATTCTTTTTCTGATTCTAAATGTTCTAAATATAATTTTCTTAAATTTATAATAGATTTCCTACTTGTATTTAAACTTTCAAAAGTAAAATTCATTTTTGTATTATAATTCATCGAAAATGTTAAAAATTTAAAATCAAAAGCATCATATCCTCTATTTTTTAAATCTGATATAGTATATGTATTTCCGAAGGCTTTTGCTCATCTTTCCACCATCTACTTGTAAGAATTCTGAATGTATCCAATAATTTGCTGGAATTTTCCCACATTCACCTTTACTTTGTGCTATCTCATTTTCATGGTGTATTGATATATGATCTGTTCCACCTGTATGTATATCAAATACATCTCCTAAATATTTTTTACTCATTGTACTACATTCTAAATGCCATCCTGGATATGATGGACCGGAAAAAACTATCCCATTTCATAATATGTTCTTTTGGTGCTTTTATCCATATTGCAAAATCTGTTTTATTTCTTTTTCTTTTATCATGTTCTATTCTTGCACCTTCTTTTTGATTTTCAATATCTATATTTGATAATATTCCGATATTTATCTAATTTTGAAGTATCAAAATATATTGTATCTTCTGTTTCATATGCAAATCCATTTTCTATTATTTTTTTTACATATTCTTCCATTTCTTTAATATTATCTGTCGCCCTTACAATCATTTCTGGCATATCAATATTTAAGGACTTCATATCATCTAAAAATGCTTTTTCATAAAATCTTGCAATATCAAAAGGTGTTTTATTTTCAAGTCTTGCTGCTTTCATCATCTTATCTTCACCATAGTCTTCATCTGATACCAAATGTCCTACATCTGTAATATTCATAACATGTTTAAGTTTAAGCCCCAAGATATTTTTTAAAACTCTTCGTAATAAATCAACAAAAAGGAAATATCTAAAATTTCCAATGTGTGCATAACTATATACTGTTGGACCACAACTATATATACTACATTCACCTTTTTTTAAAGTTATTAATTCTTCTTTTTTTCTAGTTAATGTATTATATATTTTCATCTTCATTTTATATTTCCTTTCTATCATTTATTATTCCCTTATTTAATATTATATTTTTTCCGCCTTCCATTTCCTATATCACTATATTTTTATATCCTAAGGTGATGGTGGTGTTGGTGGTGTTGGTGGTGTTGGCGTTGAACTTTTAACCTGCTTATATTTTTCTTCTAATTCTGTAAGCTTATTATAATTTGTAACTTTATCTTTTTGATCTTTAGTTAGTTCATTATATTTTGCTCTTGCAGGTGCTATCTTAGAAGTTTTTATTGTATCTGCATTTGCACTTGTCATTGTACTTGCTGCTGGAAGAGTAGCTAAAAGATCTGATACTGTTTTAGCTTTTGCTTTATCATCATCTTCTTTTTTCTTCTTAAGCTCTGTTATTTTAGCTTTAATTGTCTCTATCTTAGATTTTGCTCCTCCATCTACTGCATCTTTTTCTTCTTGTGTAAGTGAATTATATCTAGAAATTATTGCTTCTAATTTTGAAATATCAGAAACATTTGTTGTTCCCACATTTGCAGAGTTTATAGCATTTGCAACACTTTCTGCATGTTCTTTAACTTTTTTAGCATTTTCATCTTTTTTATTTTTACATTGTGTACACACTGCTGTTGGTGCTCTATATTTACCATCTTCTGTTCCTGATGCATCTTGTTTTATATATACACGTCTTTCTTTATCTTCAGGTGCACAATTTCCAGATGCTAAAAGTCCACTTACTTTACATACTTCAACACTTATATGTATATCACATTTATCTTTTGGTGCTGTTCCTTTTGCAAATATTTCTGAATAAACTCTACCACCTCTTGGATCTCTTGAGCAAAGATCTGTAGGAGCCTTTCCGTGAATCTTTACATACATTTGCTCTTACTATTCCTTCTGGCTCTTTGAATTTTTCTTTTGCTAAATCTTTATGAATTTCTTTCATAACTGCTGAGAATATTTGTCCTGAAGGATTTGCTCCTCTAAATTTAACTTCTTCTACTTGATCATAACCATACCATACTGCCATTGTATATTTGTTTGTAAATCCACATAACCATCTATCATAATCATCATTTGTTGTACCAGTTTTAGCTGCTAAATCCCATCCTGGAACATCTGCATATGCTGCTGTACCTGTTTTTATAGGTTCTTGTAAGATGTTTTTCATAATATATGCATTTTGTTCATTCATTACTCTTGTTTTGTTTTTTTCTTTTTTCAAGACTTCTTCACCATCTGCAGAAAGTACTTTTAATATAAATGTTGGTTCTATATATTCACCATCATTTGCTATTGTACCATATGCTCCTGCTGCATCTTTAACAGTTATACCTTCTGTAAGTCCTCCGAAGTGCTAAAGCTGCTTCATTTTTATCTCCTTCTACAAGTGGAAGTCCTAATTTTTTACCAAATTCATATGCTTTATCAACTCCAACTTCTCTTAATGCTCTAATCATTGGTAAGTTTTGTGATACTCTTATAGCCTCTCTTACTGTCATATATCCCTTATATGATCCTGTATAGTTCTTATATCCCATATTTTGAATTGGTGCATCATTATATACTGAACCTGCTGTTAATTTTCCAGCTTCTAATCCTGCAGATACTACTGTAAGTGGTTTCATTGATGAACCATTTTGTCTCTTAGTTCTTGTAACCCTATTCCAATCACCTTTTGTCATTGTTGTTTGATCTCCGTAGTCCACCAACTGCTGCTAGTATTTCACCTGTCTTATGATCTGTAATAACTGCTGCTGCTTGTGCTGTTTTTCCTTCATTTTTCCTAGATTTTAAAACATATTTATCTTTTTTCATTTCTTCTTCTAGTTTCGCTTGGTATGAAGTATTTTGTGTTGTATATATCTTATACCCACCATTATATAGTATAAGTTCTGCCGCTTCTTTTTTTATATCTTTTTCTGCTGCTATTCTGTCTATAACCTCGTTTATAGCACCATCTACAATATGTGAATATCTTTGTGTACTATTACCTGTTTCACCTTTTTTAAAGTCTAGACCACTATTTACTTTTTCTTTTGCCTTATTAAATTCTTCATCATTAATTTTACCTAATTGTTTCATTTTTTGAAGTGCAACAATTGTTCTATTTTTTATCCTTTGCATTCTTTCTTCTTTTCTCTTTGCAAAAGCTTCATCTGTTTCACCTTCTTTTTTATCTAAAAACGGATCATATGTACCTGGCTGATTGTTAATACCTGCCATAAATGCTGCTTCTTCTAAAGTTATATCTTTAGGATTTTTTGAAAAATAATAATCACTTCCGAAGTGCTATACCATGTATATTTTGTCCTCCCATATATATTAGGTTTAAATATAATTCTAATATTTGAGATTTACTTAATTTCTTTTCAACATTTATAGCTCTTGTTATCTCACGAACCTTTCTCTTCCAATCTCTTTCATCATCTTTAGTTATATTTTTTATAAGCTGTTGTGTAAGTGTACTTGCACCATATGATGATTTTCCTTTATGTGTTATATATGTAAACATTGCTGCTGCTGTTCTTTGAAAATCAACTCCCATATGATTATAGAATCTTTCATCTTCCATTGATATATATGCCTCTGGTATATATTTAGACATATCTGAAAGTGAAATTATCTTTCTTTTTTCATCAACAGAAAGTGTTGCAAGATGATTTTCATCTCTATCATATACTTCTGAATTTTGTTTTGTTAAAAGTAATTCTTTTTCATCTATATCACTTTTTTCATTTAAGAAATAGTAAAATGCTATTGTTCCAGCTGCAAGTATTAATAGTCCAAATATTAACATAGTAATCATAAACCATTTAAATACTCTTAAAAATTTCTTACCAGTAGATAAATCTTTAAATTTTACTTTTTCCCCTCTTTTTTTCTTTCTTTCATTATTTCTATCTATAATTTTTTCCTCCTCAAAAGGATCTTTTTTCTTTCCTGTAAAGCTCTTTTTTGTCACCTTTGTTTCTGGATACATTGTATTTTGTACCAATTCTTCCCTTAATTTCTTTTCTTCTATTCTTTTTTCAATTCTTTGTCTTCTTTTTTCTTTTCTTAATAGACTATCATCTTCTTCTTCATTTTGTCGTCTTTTATCTCTACTTCCAAAAATTCCCATATCTATTAATTTAATCCTTTCTTTAAATAAACATATAATAAGCTATATATTCACATCTATTTTACCATATTTTCTTAATAAACTACAATAAAATAAATATAAATTATTGCTATTAATAATATTAATACAATTTTCTTCACTTTTAATAATACCATTATCAAATATCTTTACTAAAAAATTCCCCCTAATTTCTAAATAATCTTAGAATACTATCTATAAAATTATATAGTATATCCTCATTAATATAATACTTAGAGATATTAAAATTTAACATTTTATTCTTTTTTTGTATTATTTATTGATTATTTTTACTATATATATTTAAATTTAAATATTAATGTATACTAATAATATATATAATTATTTTCTTTTAATTTAATTAATTTATTCAAGTTTTAAAAAATCTAAATTAAAAAGAAGAACAATTAAAAAATAATTTAAAATGTTTATAATAAAGAAAAGAAATAAAGTAAAAGTAAAAGTAAAAATATAAATATAAATAAAATAAGAAAGAGAGAAAACAAATGAATAATACTAATAACAATGACTATAATGATATTTTTAATAAAGTATTTAATACTATGGGATATAATTCATATGAAAAAAAGATTATCGGTTCATCTTTTAATAATCCATTAATAAACAATTATATAGAAAATGTATCAGATACTTTATCATACCATGAAGACAAATCAATATTTTTCACAGATATTTCAGATGTTGTAAAAGATATATATAATAATTCATCAAAGATATTAAATTCATATCAAAATGAAAAACAATATATAATAGATAAAAATGGCATTCGGTAGTTTTAAAGAAAGCTTTGATAGTTTTGATATACCAAATTTTAATAATAACAAAAATAATGATTTTTCTAATTATAACAAACAAAAAAATAAGAAGAATGATGATTTTATCAATATTGTAAATAATAATGCAGATAATAAAAAGAAAAACTATTATAAAAAAGATAATAATAGAAAAAAGAAATATAATGCAAATCCTTCTACTGCAAGAAATATTAAAAAATTGGCTCTTAGTGCTTCACTACTTCTTGTAGCATTTGGTGGGTATAAATATAATGACATAATGAGAAATGATGAAACTAAAGAATTTAATCAATATATGAAAAACTCTGTAGAAAAAGATCCAATCTTACTTATAAACAATTATTCAAAAGTTAAATCATCTAATTATATGATATATAAGATGTTATCAAATAGTAATCCTGAAGATATTGATAGATATAATGAATTAATTGTAGCACTTCCAGAATTTCAAGAAGGTTTAAATAAAAATAATAATGATAAAAATATGGATAGATATAATAAAAGTATTGAAATAATTCTTAAAAATAAAGATTTTATACTACAAATGATTGATAAAGATCTAGATAATAAATTAAAACAAGTTTTAACAAATGAAAATAAAAATAATTTTGATCTTAAAAATGTATCAGATATAGATAATATTAATTTTAATTATAATACATATATTACTGGTAAAGATGCTTCAAGACAAGATAGAATTATTGCAACATCAAAATATGATCGTTCTAATTCTATAGATATTTTAAGCAAAAACAAATCTGTTGCTCTAAACAATATTTTAAAACTTCGTCGGAGATATATTAGAAAAAGAACAAACTCTAGATAATTATACTGATGAACAGGAATCACAAGATCTATATAAACTTATTATGATGAATAGATATTTAGATGAATCAGAACTAAAATTAGATGGTAAAAATATTATCTCTAAACACATAAAAACAATTGATTATAAAAATGAAAATTCCAAAAATAAACAAAAACTAATACAAGACTTTTCAGAAAGATCAAAGAAAAATATTGCAACATCTAAAGATCCAGTATTCAAAGAAAAAACAAAGAAAAAGATAGAATCTTTAGATACTAAAGAAGAATTTGAGCAAACAATAGAACATACACGTCTTGAAGACTTTGATAGATAATAAATAAAGAAAATCACTAGGTAAATAAATTACTTAGTGATTATTTTTATACTGCTTCTACATATCTTGTATATCTCATTATTTTCTTCATCTTTTTTGTATAGCCAAATATTGGATTTATTCCTAACTCTCTTAAACTATTATAATAATATTTTCTTAAAGCTCTTTCTCTTATCTTTTTATCTTTTTTAAGTTCTTTTAATTCTTTTATTATTATTTGAATATCTTTATCTTTTTCTGTTTCTGCTTCTTGATATTTTTTCCAAAAATCCATTTGTATTTTCTTTTCTTCCTTATTTTCCCAATATATCTTAGATTCTAAAACACTTTGATGTAATTCTACAATTATTGTTTTTATCATTGAAAATATTTTTTCTTTTTTGGCTTTTACTTCTGCTTTCATAAGAAGTATTCTTGTATCTCTTAAAAGTTTTCCGAAACATTCTTCTATTATTGGCATTGGTAGACTATGTGTAAACAATGTTCTACTTAAATTTAAAAGTATTATTGTTCTTTCTAGATTATCTTTTTCATCTAATTTTCCTAAATATGAGTTATATTTATCTATTTCACCTTGTATCTTTCCATATTTATTTACTTTTGAATGTTTCATTTCTAGTGGTAATATTTCTTTTACATATTCTGCTAAACATCTAAATATTTCCATATATATACTGTTTTTCTTTTCTATACTTACAAGTCTATTATCTGCAAGTCTTACTGAATAATTTTTAAGAAGATTCCTATATATTTTTGTTGACTTTAATGCAAATATTTCTTCATATTTTTCATCTATTTTCTTCCCTGATACTTTAAGTAACTTGTAGTCTAATGCTAATAAAAATAATTGTTTCTTACACTTATATTCTTCATATTGTTCTGACTTATTTGTATTAATCTTATAATAATCTGCTAAAGCTTTTTTCTCTATCTTATTTGCTCTATCTGTTCTTACTTTTGCATATATAGAATCCATAATATATTTATCTACTGCTTCTAAATATTCCTCATATGCTGTATTATATCTTCTTTCTGCCTCTTCTCTTTGAGATTTAGAAGGTACACTTTTTATCTTTTCTAAAAGCTTATCAGCTTTTATATATCCCCTTCTTTTCATAGATATAAGGAAAGAGTTCATTCCGATTTTAGTTGGAACTAATATATTTCTTATAGTTGTTGCAACACGGCCTATAAAATTCGAATTTGTTGTTATAATTTTTAATGTCTTAGATTTAGCTTGTTCCATTTTCTTCCCCCTCGTAAACAATTACCACATTATATTATAATATATACTATACTTCTAACATATAAGTCAATTATTTTTACATAATTATAATATTAAAATGTTTTTTCTTGTCTAAGTTCTTTTGCATTCATTATAGAATATTCAGTTATATCTCCCCCTATTATTCTTGCAATTTCTCTTATTGTTTCATCTTCATTTAATTTTGTTAAACTTATCTGCTTCTCCGAAGTATATTTTTGATACTTAGCATAATTCTACTCATCTCACCACCAGATGCGATTTTTTTAAGTTCTTTTTGTTCTTCTCCCTTGTTTGTCCTTATCATAAACTCAATATAGTCTTTACCTTCTTTTGTAAACTTATCTCTTTTTTCAACTAAAATACTAAATTCTGCATTTTTCATTTCTAGATCTTTTAGTCCTTCATTTATCTTGTCTGAAATATCTTTACCTGCTTTTTTTCTAAGCTGAAACATTCTTTCTGCTAAAATATCTAATTCTTGTTCTAATTTTTGTTTTTCTTTTGAAAGTTCTTCAAGTCTTTCATCCTTATGTTCTATTTCATCAAGTCTTTCTTTAGTTTCTGCTAAGAATTTAAATATATCACCAACTGTCTTACCATATTTTCTTTTTAATGTAACATATTCATCTATTCTGCTTTCTAATTTTCTTAACCTTTTTTCATCATATTCACCATCACTCATTTTAGATATTACTATATCAACTTCTTCAAGCTCATAATATGAATTTTTAATTATCTCATATTCTTCTTTTAAATCATCACTATAATTATTTAGTTCTTCAACATTTTGCATGGCAAGTGCTAAACTTTCCATTGTATCTGCTATATTTATCTTAGCTTTTGCTATATTTTCTGCAATCTTCTCATGATTAGAAATCTTTATATATTCTTCTTCTATATTTTTTTCTTCTTCTTCAGATATACCTGCTTCCTCTATTTCTTTTACTTGAAATTTTAATAATGATATTTCTCTTAAATCACTTCCACCTTCTAATTTTAAACTTTCATATTTTTCATAAATATTTACATATTTTTTATATATATCATAATATTCTCCGGCGAATACCTTCTATATATTTATGTATATATCTATCTAGCATATTTCTTTGTTTTAAAACATCAAGTATATTTTGATTTTCCTTTTGTCCGGTGTACATCAATCTTATCTAACATAAATTCTTGTAATTCTTTTTTAGATACCATCTCCCCATTTATAGTACATAA
>QWCI01000196.1_pt1 | contig 34782 bp, 22 predicted proteins | sample 1972541 | NCBI WGS metagenome assembly QWCI01 (sample SAMN09866712, study PRJNA288562) | Human oral metagenome isolate term3_saliva, whole genome shotgun sequencing... | isolation source: mouth | host: Homo sapiens | place: USA: California | reverse complement strand
GAGGCGCGTTGCTTCTCACACTTATCTCGAAACATTTATGATGGAAATACTCTTACTCGGTCTTCCGTTACTGCTTTTGCTGGTAGCGGTGGTGCTCAATGTCTATTTGCGGAGCACTGCTTTCAAGACCGTCATTGCCTGTGCCGATGAACAGTCGGCACGCGTGCTGCCTGAGCCGCCCGTCGAGGGAGGAGTGGTCGGCATGTCGACCGGTCCTGTCGATCCCGAAGTGTCGATCGTTGTGCCGGTTCAAAACGAAGCCGATGCCCTCAGTCGACATCTGCCGCTTTTCTTGTCGCAACGCTTCGCTCATTACGAGGTGGTGGTGGCGAATGCCGCCGCGGAAGATGCCTTGACGGCCGATGTGGTCAAAAACTTCCAAGATCATCACGCGCATTTGCGCTACACCTTTGTGCCGGAAAGCCGTCGGCGCAACGTCGATGCACACAAAGTGGCCGTCGCCCTCGGCATTCGTGCCGCGCGTGCGCCGTGGGTCGTCGTGGTGGAGCCGGATTGCGCCCCGTCGAGCAACGAATGGTTGCAACACCTGTCGACGCATTTCACCGACGAGAACGATGTGGTGATGGGCTATGCCAACTATGAGGAGGCCGAAGGTGGCGCTGTGTCAGAGCCTGTGCGCGAACGCGCGTTGCATTGGGCGCGTTGTGTGCGTTCGGTGCTGAGCGGACATGCCGCGGCTGCCGACAGTTGCCATGTGGCTTTCCGTCGCGAATGGTTTTTGCAAAGCGGTGGTTTTGCCGGCAGCCTCGATTTGCCTTTCGGCGCCTGTGCTTTGATGGCATCTCGCGCCGATGCGCAGCGCGTGGCGGTCGAGATGCATCCCAACAGTGTGGTGCGGCAGCAGGTGCCTGACTCCGAAACGCTGTATCTGCGCCGCAAGGAGCGCGCCGTGTTGCTGCGTCGCACGGCCTCAACGGCTGTCTATGTTTCGCCGCGCGAGCGTTGGAATCGTGTGTGGACGGTGATTGGAATCATCGCCGCAGTGGTCTATGCCTTTGCGCGCGCCCTGTCTTTCGTGCCTGCGCTCCACGAATTGTGGGCCGCCTCCGGTTTGGGAAGTTTGGCGCAGACGCCTCTGTACGCTGCCGCTTTGCCCGTTTATGGTCCCGAACAGTTGCTGCTCGATGTGCCGGCGGCCTTGCTGCTCATTTGGTTGTTGTGGCAACCCTACCGCGGAGAGCGCCGACTATTGCGCGCCTTGCACGAAATTTGAGTCGCAACGCGGGTGAAGTTTTACCCGATAGGTTTTTAGAAAAAGCCTTCACTCCTAAATCTGTGTTCCACTTTTGATTGTGGGACGAGGATTTGGGAGTGAAGGCTTTTCTTTTTGCCGGTAAACGAAGTGTTGTCGCGAAAAGAAGTTGACCCTTGAGGCTGCGAAAGAACGGACGCGAAAACACTTACTTGCGCCTATTGGCGCGCAAAGGTGTCGAGTCGTTCAGAAAAGCAGTCCACTTTGCGACGAAACCAGTCCGGTTTATCGAAAAAGCAGTGGAGTTTTCTCGCCCACTCGGCAGTGGGGTGTGGAGAAGCCTACGGTGCGGTATAAGCCGTGCGGAGTTTCGGCGCAAGAAAGTGGGCGAGCAAGGAAAAGAAGGGCGCGAAGATGGAAAAACAAAAAAGGATCGATTCAAAGTCGAATCGATCCTTTTGCTTTGTAGCGAGGCCGGGGATTGAACCCGGGACCTCAGGATTATGAATCCTGCGCTCTAACCAGCTGAGCTACCTCGCCGAGTGAGCAACGCTGCGTTGTTCCTCGTTTGCGAGTGCAAAAGTAGAGCATTTTTTTGTTCCGACCAAATTTTCTTCCGAAAAAATGCGACATTTCTTTCACTCCGCTTTTTTTCGCTCGCGATAGGTGCTTGTTTTAGGTGAATCTTGTATATTTGTTTTCGATACAATATCAACAACACATTCTCACATGGAACAAAACAAACTATCAATCGACACCCAATGTGTGCAAGCCGGCTGGACTCCGAAGAACGGAGAACCGCGCCAACTGCCCATTTACCAAAGTACGACCTTCAAGTACGAGAGTACTGAGCAGATGGGCCGACTCTTCGACCTGAAAGAATCGGGCTATTTCTATTCTCGTTTGCAAAACCCCACTTGCGACACGGCCGCGACCAAGATCGCTGCGCTCGAAGGCGGTGTGGCGGCGATGCTCACCTCGAGCGGTCAGGCGGCAAGTTTCTATTCGGTGTTCAACATTTGCGAATGCGGCGACCACTTCATCGCCACCAACGGCATCTACGGCGGTACGTTCAACCTGTTTGTCGTGACGATGAAAAAAATGGGTATCGAGTGCACGTTGGTCGATCTCGATGCGAGCGACGAAGAACTGCGCGCTGCCTTCCGCCCCAACACCAAATTGGTGTTCAGCGAATCGATTTCGAACCCCGGCGGACGCGTTTGCGACATCGAGCGCTTCGCTCGTGTAGCACATGAGCAGGGTGTCCCCTTGATCATCGACAACACCTTCGCCACCCCCGTCAACTGCCGCCCCATCGAATGGGGAGCAGACATCGTGATTCACTCCACCACTAAATACATGGACGGCCAAGCCACGGCAGTTGGTGGCTGTATCGTCGACAGCGGCAAGTTCGACTGGATGGCGCATGCCGATAAATTCCCCGGTCTTTGTACACCCGACGAAAGCTATCACGGCTTGGTTTATGCCGAAGCCTTCGGTGCGGCGGGCTACCTCGTGAAGGCCGTGGCACAACTCATGCGCGATTTGGGCAGCTGCCAGAGTCCGCAAAACGCTTTCTTGCTCAACAACGGACTGGAAACGCTCCACTTGCGCATGCGTCGTCACGTGGAAAACGCCCATGCAGTGGCCGACTTCCTCAAAGCGCACCCTCGCGTGGCCTGGGTGCAGTATGCCGACAACCCCGACGGCGTGGATGCGGCGTTGGCAAAGAAGTATTTGCCGAACGGCGGTTGCGGTGTCTTGGCTTTCGGTCTGAAAGGCACGCGCGAAGAGACCGTGCGCTTCATGGATCGCTTGAAACTCATCAGCATTGTGACCCACGTGGCCGACGCCAAGAGCTGCATCTTGCACCCGGCGAGTCACACGCACCGTCAGCTCAGCGACGAACAGCTGCGTGCGGCCGGCATTGCGCCCGATCTCATGCGTTTGAGCTTGGGTATTGAGTCGGCTGAGGATTTGGTAGCCGATCTGCGCCAAGCCCTTGACGAGGCGGCACAATAACGACAACAACTCATCGTACAACACTTTTCATGTCAACACTTCCTTCTCTTTCGGATTTCGATTTTGTGACGGTGGTCGGCCCCACGGCCTGCGGCAAAACCTCTTTTGCCGTGGCGCTTGCTGACCATATTGGGGCAGAGATCATCAGTGCCGACTCCCGTCAGGTGTATCGGCGCATGGATCTGGGCACGGGCAAGGACCTTGGCGAATATTGCGTCGAGGGGCGTCCGGTGGCTCACCACTTGATCGACATCGTCGAACCCGGCACGAAATATAATCTCTATCGTTACCAGCACGATTTCCTCGAAGCCTTTGAGGATATCCGCCGTCGCGGCAAACGCACGGTGGTGTGCGGAGGAACGGGGTTGTATGTGGAGAGTGTGGTGCGCAATTACAACATCAGTCACGTTCCGCAGAATCCGGCGCTCCGCTCCTCACTCGAGGGGCGGACGTTGGCGGAACTCACGGCTGAGTTGGCGGCCTTGAAGGCGCGTTCCGGTTCGACCATGCACAACACCACCGACGTGGATTCGTGCAAGCGGGCGATTCGTGCCATCGAGATCGAAACCTATAACCTTACGCGCGAGGCCGGTCATCGGGATTTTCCGCAGATGAAGGCTTTCAATATCGGCTTGTCCATCGACCGCGAGACGCGCCGCGAGCGCATCAGCACGCGTTTGAAGCAACGTCTCGAAGCGGGTATGCTCGATGAAGTGCAAGCGCTCCTCGATGAGGGGATTGCGCCCGAAGATTTAATCTACTACGGGCTGGAATACAAATTCGTCACGCTGCACCTCATCGGCGAATTGTCGTATGATGAGATGCATGCGCAGCTCGAAACCGCCATTCACCAGTTTGCCAAACGACAAATGACCTGGTTTCGCGGCATGGAGCGCCGTGGTTGTCCGATTCATTGGATTGATGCGACAGCGCCTTTCGAAGCACAACTGCGCCAACTGAGCGAAGTGCTGGATTTTGCGCAATGACGGCCGCCTAATCGCCTCTTAATACTGATCAGCATGCAGACACCAAACACATCACGTTGGGGAATTCTCTATTGTCCTCAAGAAGGTAGCTGCCGTTCTCGCCGACGCTGGGCGCGCATTCAATCGCGTTTGCAAGCGGCAAAGCAGCCTTACGATTTCGTGCAGAGCGAAGGTCCCGGCAGTATCGAACGCCTGGCGGCGATGATGGCCGCCAACGGCTATCGCTTGATTGTGGTGGTGGGGGGGGATGCCGCGCTCAACAGTGCGCTCAACGGGCTGATGGCCGCCGTGCCCGATGCGGCGCAGCGTCCGACCCTGGCAGTTATTCCGAATGGACTGATCAACGGTTTTGCCCACTTTTGGGGACTGAACGAATCGGATCCCGAGGCGTGTGTCGATCGCTTGTTGCGCGGTCGTGTACGCAAAGTAGATGTGGGCGCAGCGCACCTCAAATTGCACAAAGGGAAGGAGGAAATGCGTTACTTCCTGAACTGTGTGAACTTGGGAATGGCAGCCGCCATCGTGAAATTGCGTCGTCGCAACCAACGCTTTTGGTGTGGTTTGGGATTGTTGCGCGAATTGAGCAGCGCGTTGATGCTGCTGTGGCAGCGCCACTCGGCGCAGGTGCGTTTCTCCATCGGCGGCGAAGTGTTTGAACAGCGAGTTACTACGCTTTGCGTGGGTTCTTGTACCGGCTACGGGCAAACGCCTTCGGCTGTGCCCTACAATGGCATGTTTGATATCTCGGCCGTTTGCAGACCACGCTTGTTACAGGCCTTTGCCGGCTTGTGGTTACTGATTCGTGGGCGTTTCCTCTCTCAAAACGGCATCAATGTCTGGCGCACGCCGCAAGTGAGCTTTTCCAAAGTGGGACAAGGCACAATCACTATCGACAGTCGACCGGTTCGTCACCGTGTGCAGGCGCTTGATCTCCATGTGCTGCGTGAAGCACAAACTTTTTTGATACCCGAAGGCTGATTCCCCTTTTGCGCCTACCAATAAACAAGAGCGACGCTCGGACTGATCATTATTTGATCTGTCCGAGCGTCGCTCTTTGTGTGGATAGCGGTCTGCAGCCGTCCTCAACGCGTGAGTTGGAATTTGAGATTGATTCCGAAATCCTGCATGGTCGAGGGATAAGCTGACGAGGTGAGCAAGGGTTGATTGCTCTGTCGATCGTAGTAGGCCGAGACGGTGAGGAATTTCGACACTTCGTAGTCTGCAGAGAGGGAGATTTGCAGTGCGCGGTTTCCACTCGTGGCTTGCGATAGCTGGGTGAGGAGGTTGCGCTGCAAAGCACTTTGCGAACGGAACGAGATGTCAAGACGAAGGTTGAGGGCATGCGGCGTGCCGTCGGTGAGGGTGGGCGTGGCCGGTGCCTCTTCTTGCGCACCGCGTCGGTTGCGCGAGCGCACGGTGCGCTTGACGCGCGATGCACGGGTGAAGCCTTTGAAGTCCGCAACGCGATAACCGAAGCCGAGAACGACATCGTTCGAGTGCGTCTCGGTAAGCAGTTGCGAGGTCATCGAGAGTGTGAGCACCCGGGTGCGACGCATCTCCACGCGCGCCGTGAGATCGTTGTGGAAGGTCATGTCCAAACCGAGCAGCGGCGAGAAGGTTTCGTTGATGGTGGCGGTCGAAATGTCGTAACGCGAAGAGGGCGTGGGTAAACCGTTCTCCACGGCAGTGACGAAGCCGAAGCCATCGGCCATTTCGCGGAACGATTGGAAAGTTCCGTACGAACCGACGCTGTAAAGACTCTTGTAGGCGTGGTTGAGGTTGAAGGATTTGAACCAACGCTTGAAAGAGGGCAGTTGCGCCAGACCGGCATATTGGAGCGTCCAGCTCGGGAGCAGGCGACTCACAGCGGGGAAGAGATCGAGATTGCCGCCCGACGATGTATAGGTGTCGAGGAAGGCGGGAATCATGACGGAACTCGAGTATTTGTCCACTCCGCCATTCGCCGGATCGTAGGCTTTGCCGCTCCATGTGCCCATGCCCACCGGATAGGTGGCGCTGGTGTAGCGCTGTTCCACGCGTGTGCGGTATTCATCGAGCAGTTGCGTGAAGCGGCGGAACGAGCTGCTGGCATACCCGTTGTCCGGGCCGCCGAAGGAGGCAAAGGCCGTACCGAGCGACCAAGTGGTCATCGTAAACGAGCCGTTCTGCAGTGTCGGCATGCCGGCATACATATATTGTATGGACTTCGAGCGGTTGAGATTGCGCGAGAAACTGAGGTTGATCTTGAAATCGCGGAAGGGTTCTACGACCGCGCGAATTTGCAAGTCCTCCGTGCTGGAGGTCACAGCGGGGGTGATGATACTATCCGACTGCATCAACCATCCGCGGTCGGCCGCACGGTGTACATAAGCTTCGCCGCCGATGGTGGCAAAGGCGAAGTCCAGTCCGGGCGCAAGCATTCCGCCGGGACGAGCTTGTCCGAAGGCGTCGCCCACATTGGGCATAAAGCCGGGGAGGTTGAGGCTCGACGAGGCGCGGTAGGCGAAATTTACATTGCGCACCATCATCAATGCGCGGCTACCGTACTCGGCCACTCGATACCACGGCAATTCCTCGGTGCGACGTTGCGGCACAACGGTCACCTTCACCGTGAGGGTGTCGCGATTGAGGACTTCAATGCGGTTTACATCGAGCACCTTGTAGCGCACAGGGAAGCGTGTACCGTCGGGACGAATGGCCACGACGCGCAGTTTCTTCGCCGAAAGGTTGTGTACCACTACGGTTGCCGTGTCGGTGCGGAGCGTAACGGCGCGTTCAAAGGGCTTTTTCTCCTCCGGCTTCTTGCCGGCAGTGGGACCGGTCGAGAATTTGCGGTTTACTTTTTTGAGGAAAGGCACCTTATTATAGAGCGCTTCGAGGCTGAGGCGTGAGTTGAAGGTCACCTCTCTGCGGTTGCTCACGACGTTGCCGAGCGAACTGCCGTCGGCCGCTTCCACACCGCGCGTCCAGTTGTAGGTCGCGTTGTATTTGAAATCAGCCGTCACCCAGTCGAAAGCCGGTATCTTATTAATGGGCACATTCCACGAGAGGTCGGCGGTCTGTCGATAGCTGAGCGGACGTCCGAGGTCGCGCAGCGAGTGCATCACCGAGTCCTTCCAAGCCGCATATTCCGTGGGATAAAGTTCCTTATTCACCACCACATTGGGTTGTTGAATTTCGGCATCCGTTCCCGACATGAAACTGAAATGGATTTGTTTCGTCGGATCCCAACGGAGTTGAAGCGAGCGATTCCACAGGAAGTCGCTGGCGAAACTGAGCGGGAGCGATTTGTTGTCGAGTTGTTCGAGATCACGTTCCTGCAATTCGTAGTAGCGTCGCGACAGATTCGAGAAAATCGAGAGATTTTGCGGCAAAGGATTGATGCCAAAATCGCGAACGATGCGCAACCACGGAGAACGTGATTTGATGAGTTGCTTGAACGGTTCGATTGTGCGCGTACCGGGGCTATAATTGTAGCCCAAGTCGAACTTCCAGTTCATATCAATCTCGCGCGCTGTGGTTGTTCCCGAAGTATGTCGTACGGCATGGGCAAAACTTGTGGTGAAGTTGCCCAGGTCGAACGGCATCGGCGCGCTTTGTGTGGTGCGGTTGAAGCGCAGTCCCGAAACTGAGAAGTTTTTGTTCGTCACCACATGGTTGGTGATGTTGCGCAACGAGTCGCGCTGGCTGCGGAGCGGCAAAGCATCGAGCGCATCCGACATCGGCATGTCGGTGTCGAGCGGATTATAGCGCGGCACGATCACTTCTTTGGAATAGGAATAGTAGATCGGTGCGGTCAACTTCACCTCGGCCGGCAAGAGTTTGCCCGCATCGAGATTCGTCGTCACCGAGTATTGATAGAGATCGTCATCTCTGCGCTGACTCACGGTTTCTTCCAGACCGCCAAAGCCGTTTGTCTCCGCATGTCCCGACACATTGATATTGGCCAAGTCTGCCAATTGGATATTGAGTTGGCTCTGTGCTGCCCAACCGCCTTTGTTGGCAAAGTCTTGCAAGCGCAATTCGTTTGCCCACACCTCGATGCTGCGCACACTGCGCGAGTTATTGCGCAGACCGATCATCACCGTGCGCACTTCGCCCAACGAGGGATTACCCTGCACGCTGATTTTGTTCTTCGGGCGTTGTGGGTCGTATTCGTTGTAGATCGTGTTGTACGAAGCCAATCCCGAAGCGCGTTGACGGTTGCGCGCTTTCTTCACGTGCGTGAGTTGCTCGAGATCGATGTCGATCATATTATCTGTCGGCCACACCGAACGGCGTCCCGAGCTACCGGTGTAGCGACCTTCAGGCGTCAGCACCAGCGGGATTTCGTATTCGTAGAAATTGTTTTTGTAGTCCGATCCGAGTCGGAGGAACAGACTCACTTGTCCGTCCTCCAAATCCTTGTCACCCGGCAACGCATTGGCGTGCACAAAGAGTTGGAGGTGCTTGTAGCGACGGAGGTCGAGATGCGTGTTCTTATACACGGCACGCGCATCGCCACTGCCCAGTTCTTTCACGGTGAGAGAGAGGGCCTGCTCGTTGTTTTGCAGCACCTGGTCTTGTCCCGGCTCGATGGCGCGGCTAATGCCCGGGGGCAAGACATAGTTCACCGGCTGTTTGTCGTTGTTCTCTTCGAAGTTCACGGCGCTCACCACGAGCTGTCCGGAAGAAGCGGCCGGCACATTTTGATAAAGCGCCTGACGATAGTCGCGCCACTCGCCGCGTACGAGGCTCAACGTGGCAAAACGCAGCACAATCGGCTGATCGAAGCCCGTCATGAACATACGCATGAAGCGAATCGACGAGAAGTCGCTGATACTACCGTACTTGCGTTCGTATTCGCTCAGCGGAATGCGGAACAAATACCATTTCGTGGCGGGCGACTTGCCGTCGCGCGTTTTCGAGTTGACGGTGCGCATGTCGACAATGTAGTTTTGTCCGACCTGCATCGCCGTCGGATCGATGCGCACCCGATATTGATAGTATTTTTCGTACTCGTTGAGGGTGAAATCTTGGTTGATATCTTCCACATCCGGCGTCGTCTTGTAAGCCGAAGCATACGTTTCGCCGTCGGCCGCCGCAGAGTTACCGTTCGGGTTGTTGATATATTTGTAGCGTTCGAGGATCGAAGCGCGACGCTCGTCCCAATGTTTACCGCGGAAATAGGAGTATTGGTCGGCCGAAGGGCTTTGTACAATCGAATCGTAGACTGCCGGTCGCACCGTCGCACGGATTGTTTTGAGATAGTCGGCATAAGCGCCGAAAGTGCGCTCTTCTTCCGAGGTCAAACCGTTGTAACCCACGTCTTGTCGGCGGCGTGCATCGCTCGACGTGTTGAAGGCATAAGTCACCGCATTCTGCGTCGGTACCAACCCCCACGCCGTTTCCGCCACCTGCGAGCGGTCGCCGTCTGTCGGGAGTCCACTTTCGTAGAACTTACGGCCGTCTTTGAGCACATCTTCCGATATTTCGCCCAAATTGAAGTAGAGATCGCCGTTGTAAGTCGGCACTTTTCCGTTGATCTCCGTGAAGGGATCCATCATCCAAAACTCCACATACTCCACATTGGCCGCATCGAAGTCCGAAGTCTCGAGACGGCGCATCATACCGCCCCAGCGTTGCGCCGGATTCAGCAGTCGGCCGTCGCTGTCCAGCGACGGATCGAGGTTGTAAGGGCCGCGTTCGTTGGGGTAGAAGGCCAAATTGAGCACCGGTAGCGTCGCCGCGTCCTTATAGTTCAGACTCTTGTTGGGATAGAGGTCGCTCGCATAGATTTCGCGCACACGGGGGTCGGACAACTGTTGCAAGTCGTTTTTGATGTAGCCCGGCGTGAGCGAAGAACTGCGGCGTGTGAACAACGGATCAATCACATACCAAGCCAGCAGCGCACGGTTGTAGCCATAACGCACATTGTTTGTCAGTTGCGATTCGGCAAACATCGACGGCGTGGACGCAATCGTCCATTGTTGAGGCATCGAAATATCGATGTCCGTTTTCGCATTCTCAAAGTCATCGAGATACGACGCATTGCCTTGCGCGCCGGTGTTGCGGCCGGCGATGAGCTGTGCAAATTCAGCCGTGAAATTGATGTTCGACGGCGCGGTGCTATGCACAAAGGGGAGGCGGTTCACGAGATTCGTCAACCACTGGCTCTGCGTTTTCCACGCCATGTTCAATCCCCAAATGGTGTTGTTCAGCGGTTCGCTGCCCATAGCCACCTTCGAGGTGAGCGGTTGCTCGCCGAGGTGCATGAGCGTACCGCCCACTTGCAGTTGTTTGGAGAAATCGTATTGGAAATCGAGACCGAACATCGTTTTGCGTTGCATGCCATAGTCCGCATTCGATTCCACCGAGCACGAAACGGGCGTACCCGCATCGAGGATACTCTTGTTGAGAATCTTCACCGTGCCGGCATTGTAGTCCACAGTATAGTCCGTTCCCTCCGTCAGCAGTTGTCCACCGGCGCGCACCACCACACTCCCTTGCGGAATGCCGGTGGTGTTGAGTTGAATTTCGTCCGACTTCGTCGCCTTGAACTTACCCGAGATCCGGAATTTGTTGTGTTCGGCAATCTGTTTCGCCACGGTGTGTGTCGAATCGTAGAGTTCTGTATAGGCAAATCGGCGTGCCAATGCTGTGTCGCCGATCTCTTTCGCCAAGTGCCGGCCGAAAGGTTCTACCACCGGGAAAAAGATACGTCCCGAAGCGGCGTCCACGGTGTAGCCCTCCACAAAGTCGAAGTAGCCGTTCGGCACGCGGCGCGCGTTGTTGTCCAAACGGTCGAGCCCCATCACCGAAAGGAGGCGCTTGTCCTTCATCGTCGGGAGGGGGAGATAAGAGAGGTAAACACCGGTGGTGTCGGACAGGTATTTCACATCGAGCGCAAAGCGTTCGCGCTGCACGTCCGTTGCGCCGAGCGAATACACGTTGCGCATCATCAGCGCCCAGTTGCCTTGACGCGGTGTGCAGGCCGTGTTTTTCAAACTCTTCACCAAGAGCGAACGTGTGTTGTCTTTCAGGTCGGTCGAGAATTCGCCCACCTGATAGTTTTCGCCCTTGTAAGTGTACTCAAAGGCCACGGCCAGCACCTGATCGGGTTGCAAAGCCGTGCGCAATGAAATATAACCCAAATCCGCGTTGAGTCGATATTCCGAGGCGGAGAGCAAGCGTGCGCTCTCTATTTTTTCATAGTCGTCGCCTCCGGCCATGCCGATGCCGTCGAGGAGCGTTCCCGTCTGTGTGATGTCGCGCACAGCGGGCATTGTCCCCGTGAGGGTCGCGTATTCGTCGTTCGCTGCGTTGGCCGGAACCGCCGTGGCACTCTGCGCCGTCCAGCGGTTGTTTTTGATGCGTTGGGCTTCGCCCAAGTCGGTCAGCGCCACGAGGTTGCGTGTGTTGTCCGTCGCCGCCGAAGTGTTCGTTACCCACAGTTCGATGCGGTTAATCTTCACGCCCGAAAGCACGTTGGGCAACTGTGTCATCCAGCCATCGTAATGGTCGCGGAAGTAGTGCGCCAAGAAGAAGTGGCGGTTTTCGTCATAGTCCGCCGCCGAGAACTCAAAATCATTGAGTTGCACCCCGCCGCGTGAGTTCACACTCTGCGCCGCACTCTTTTTTTGCGCCACCATCGTGCGCAGTTTCAAACGACCGAACTGCATATCGGCGCGCACACCGAACAGGCTCTGTGCACCGCGGATCAGACTCGAGTTCGCCCCCATCGACACGTTACCCGCTTCGATGAGTTTCACGATTTCGTCCTCCTTTCCCTCGTAGCGCAGTTTGAGTTGCTGCGTGTCGAAGTTGAAAGTCGCGTCGGTGTTGTAGTTGAAGTCCATGTTCACCTTGTCGCCCACCTTACCGTTGAGCGAGAGGTTCACTTTTTCGTCAAAGTCAAAGCCGAAGACGCTGCGGTTGCGTTCGGCCAGCGAGGGGTTGTCGGTGAAGCGGTGGGTCGCCCCTATTTTCAGTTCGGCCGATCCCTGAGTGCGCACACGCACCCCGCCGGGGCCGAAGATCTTTTCGGCCGGCCCGAGCGAAAACTGCATATCGCTGAAGTCGAACTTGTCCTTGCCGCGCGCTTGAAACTCCTCGTTGTTGCGGCGGCGGAAATAGTCGCGCATCGACTGTTCGATGCCCATGCGACGCACCTCGTCGCCCGCCATGTAGAAGGGCACATACAGCCACTGCCCGCCGAGCCGTGTGCCGTATTTGTACGTCCCCGTCGTCTCGTCGTAGAAAAGTCCCGTTTCGAGGTTCTCAGGGTTTTTCATGTCGCCCGAATGGAGAGGCAGGATGCCGCGCGTGCTCACCGTGGGGCGCACGACAAAGGGCATCACCGTCTCGCTGCGCGTACTGCGGAGCGGAGCCGTCGTGGCATTGGGTTCTTCATCGTCCTCTTCGTCGGCGGTTTGCGTCGTGTCGTTTGTCGCCGCACGCTGTGTCGGAGCGGTTGTTTTCGCCGCAGTTTGTGCTGCGCGGTTTTTGCGCCCGTTGGGGCGCTGCGGCGCGGGCGTTTCGCTCGGTGCGTCGCCCGAAGCACTCGGGCGCGCCCCCTCGTGAAGTGCGAGCACACTCAAGGCCACCGTCCCCAAAAAGACGATGGGCAGGAGTCGGCGAAATAGAGCGGAAAAAGTCATCGGCACCGATCGTTGTTTATTTGATTTCTTTCAAACTGCGTTTGATGAGTTGTTGGAGTTCCATGCCCGGTTCCTCTTTGAGCAGGGCGGCCACCACCTTACGCACGGCGGCCGGTTGGAAGCCCAAGATGGAGAGCGCGGAGATGGCTTCTTCTGCCACCGCCTTGTCTGCCGCCGAGATGCCGCCGCTCCCTCCGGGCGTCACGTCGAGTTGTCCGTCGCCCAAGAGCGCCCCGACCTTGTCGCGCAGGTCGAGCACAATGCGGGCGGCCGCTTTCGGCCCGATGCCCTTCACGCTTTTGAGCATGGCGGTCTGTTCGCTCTGAATCACCTCGGCCAATTCTGCCGGTGTGAAGGCCGAAAGTACCATGCGCGCCGTTTGGCCGCCGATGCCGTTGACCGACGTCAGCGCCTCGAAGAGCGTGCGCTCTTGCTTGGACGAAAAGCCGTAGAGGTCGTGCGCATCTTCGCGAATCACCTCTTTCACATACACTTTGGCCGTTTCCTTGCCTTGCAGGTTGGCGAAAGTGTTGAGCGAGATGGTGAGCCCGTAGCCCACGCCGGCGGCTTCGATCACCACCTCGGTGGGGGTGAGTTCGCCGATGATTCCTTTGATATATGCGATCATTGTCGATTGTCGTTTGGAGATGAAAAGCGGCGCGCACGTGTAGAGATGCAGCCGAAAATGCGGAGTAGTGACCTACAAAGATACACACCCCGCCTTAATTGAGAACGAAGAATAAACCTTTTTATTGTTTCACCGTCCTCGAAATTCGCCTATTCATCGCGTGAGATGGGAATGTATCGATAAAAAGAAGCAACCTATCGAAGCCCAACGGCATCGTAGCGTAAAAAAACGTGCCGGAACCGGTAAATGGTGATAAAGATCGGCGTTCGTGGCAAAATGCAAGTTCGCTATCCCTTCTATCCGCCTAAAGCTTCCCGAAGACTTGTTGGTAAGAGAACCTACATGGATATAACTCAGAACAAGCATTGACCCAAATGTCTTCCCCCTTACTTCTTAGGCTTGGGTTTTGAAGACGACTTCTTATGGTCGAGCCACACAATCAGGACGATCAGCCCCCAGCAAGCCACGAAAGCAAACAGCCATCCCAAGGGGATAGACCGTGCTGACGCTTGGATAAGTGTCGCCAACTCTGAAAAAGTGCCCCCTTTCCGGAGGAAAGAAAAAAACACCAGAACGAATAGAGCTAAAAACGCATTGAAGAAGACAGACGCCATCATCTTTAATTTCCACTTGAAGGACGCTTTTTCGCTTCCTTCTTGGAAATAGCCTTTCCCGATGAGGAAAATAGAATAAATGGCGGGGACGAGAATCAAGATAATCCCGCCGGGAATCCTGCCTATATGCCAGTTGAGTAAAAGTGCTTTTAGAGGGGGGTAATGCTCAGAAGCCACATAAAGCAAGAGCAAAAGTCCATAGGCAAAGATCATTCCCAGCGAATATCGCCCAAAATGACACTTTATTTTGTCTAAGCAGAGCAACTTAAAAGGGAGTAATAAACTCGCCCAAGCGAGCAACAACAGTCCTCCAAGCAGAAAAGCCATTGTATTGTTCATGTTTTCTGTTTCCGATTAAAAATGTGCGTTTTTACTCAGCATTCCCTCTATTGGTGGAACGGGAGGAGCTAAAGTTGAAAAAGTTGTCGGTTCTACTGCTTTTCAGCCCTTTTTATACAGAACTCACGTGGCCAAAGTCGAATTAGAACAGCCAAAGTGCTGTGAGACCGGTGGCGTTGGGTGACACGGTGGGCAGGAGGAGGGGCGCTTTCATGGCTGCTGTGGAGCGTTTCAGTGGCGAAGCCGCGGAAGGCTGCTTTGGCCGAATGCCCAACAGCCGTTGCTCGTAGGGCAAGAGCCAAAGCGCGATGCGGGTGGCCGCGAAACCGAAGGCGGCACCGCCCAGCACGTCGTTGAACCAATGGCGGTTGTTGTACATGCGCAAAACGCCGACCGTGAGGGCGCCGGCGTAGGCGAAGAAGCCCAAGCGGTTGCCGTATTCTGCGCGCACCAGTTCTGCGCCCATCACCGCCGTGGCCGTATGGCCGGAGGGGAAGGAGTTGCGCGCCGAGTGGTCGGGACGCAGTTCGCCGATGCTGTATTTCACGGCGTTGACCGTGGCGCCCATCACCGCGTAGGCGGTAGCGCCGATGAGCAAGCGGTCGCGAAAATTGTGACGGTGGCGCACCCCGGGGATTTCGGCGCCGCCCACAAACCAGATAAAGGGCGCGTATTGCAAATAGTCGTCGACGCGCACGGGCGAATTGCCGCGCAATTCATTGAAGAACTGCCGCACCTTGCGTTTGCCTTTGAAGAGAAAACCGCGGTCGGCCAAACCGGCGGTGCCAACAACGGAAAGACCGACGGGGACGGCAACTTGCCAAAAGGGCGAAAGGCGCGAAAAGTGAGAATGGGTGAGTACGAGCAGGGTGTCGCCGGCGGTGCTGTCGCACGGCTCGATCTGTTGCAAGAGGCCGTCTCCCCTTGCTGCAACAAGGGCCGAATCGCCGGCCAAGTTGCAGACGGGCACACTGTCGGTGGTGCAGATCAACTGCTCGCCGGACACCGATGCGATTGCTCCGCCGTCATTTGCACGGAGGGGGAGTAGGGTGCCAATGAGGAAAAGGAAAAATGAAAGTAGAATTTTCATCAAGTGAATAGTTGAAGTCAAAGGAGAATGGGCTCGTCGGAGTTATCCGATCGCGGTAGAGAGTTGGTTGAAACAAGTGCCCGTTCGGTTCGCAAGAAGCGTGGAGAATATTGAGCACAAGGAGAGTGCAATGCGAAAAACGGAGGGCAAGTCGAAAAAACAAGCCGTGTTTCTTCCAAAAGCGCAAGACTTTTGCGCAAAACCTCCCCTCTTTCACGCGCGCGCGTCCAGTTATTTCTCGAAAAATGCCTTCACCCTTCACCTTTGGTTGTAAGTGGTTGAGGTATAGGGGGTTCGGTGTGAAGGAAGGGAGGCATTCAGCCTTCACCCTTTGGCGATAGCGCCCAATGGTCGAGCAACGAGAGTGGAGTGGCGGTGAAGGATAGGTGAGGTATTTAGGCTTTGTTGAATATGTGAAGCCTTCACCCGAAAATGATTGTAGTTCAGTAGGTTATCGGGCTTATTGTGATTTGTTTGCAGTGTGAAGCCTTCACTCGGAAGTCGTTGATGCACAGTGCATTTTCTGTGTTTGGTGAAGAGGTGAAGGCAAAAAACGGAAAATCGCTGAGCGCGCGCGTGCGCGCGTTGGCGTTACCATTTGCGAAATTCCAATGCACGATGACCACGTTCGAGCACCAAGCGTTCGTTCGAAAGATGACGCACAGCAAAATAGGCCGGCAGGGTGTCGACACCAAAGGCCGAGAGGTCGGCCGGATGGTGAGGGCCGATGTGCAGATCGCGACCGCGGTCGCGATCCATGAGGAAACCGGTTTCGATCCACAGCGAGTCGGTGCGGTGGGTGAAGCGCAACGTCACTCCGCCGGAATAGGCGACCGACGTGGAGGGGGCGACGATCGGAGAGCGCAGTTGGATGAGGTCGAGTTGCACTGCCCAGTAGATGCGCTGCGCGGTGACATCGGTATGGTTGAGGCGCACCAACTGCCATTGCCCGTCAAGCGCTCCGTTGCGCGGCAATTTGTCGCAGGCGGTGGAGAGCAGGAGGGAGAGGAGCGCGATGAGGAGGGCGCGAAGGGGACGAAGGCGAAGAGGGTACATCTGTAGGAACGGAGAGAAGGGGGAGGGGGAATGAAAACCGCCACGTTTCAGCGGCTGTAACGTAGCCCGAGTTGCACGGCGGTGCTGTGTCCGAGGCGCGTGCCGCGATCGGCGGCAAGGGCAGCGGTGAGTTGCCAACCGCTACCCACGGAGTGGCCGAAGAGTTGCTGCGGCAGCGACCATTGCACTTCAGCCAGCAGGGAGTGTTGGCGTTGCACTTCGGTGAAGGGCGCGGCATAAGTGCCCCACGAGCGGAGGGTGGTGAAGAGCAAGCGATAGGCGAGCTGCGAGGTGGGTTTTCCCGAAAGGCCGAGGTGGAGGGCACGAAAGCGATTGGCGGTGAAGATGAGGGTGCCGTTGTGATCATAGAGCGGCGAGGCAAAAAGCACATTGCCCATGGCCATGCCGAAATGTTGCCAACCGGGATAGAGCCCGTGGTTGTAGTAGTTGTCGATGCCGCTCACCTGTTCGTTGAGCTGCGGGGTGTGGTCGTGGTAGACGGGACCGCTTTGGTAGTCGGTGCGCACGGCTTCGACGACCACAGTGGAACAGGCGCGCCACGGAAGGTGCACTTCCAGACCGAGCAGACCGTCGAGCCAACCGTATTCGTCGAAGGCAGCGCTCTCGTCTTCGAAGAAGTGGTCGTAGTAGAGACGTGCCGACCACGGCGCGCGCCGTGGGTGAACGTCTAAGGCGAATCGCCAAGTGCCCACCGTGTTGCCCGAGGCATTGGCATAGCCTTCGCCGTCGGTGGGGTCGCTGCCGCCTTTGGCCACAAAGGCATAAAAGGCTTCGCGCAGGCCGCCGGAGAGGGGCATCGGTTGTGCGGCGCCGAGATAGTGATGGATGGTGCCGCCGAACTGCGTCGCCATTTCGGCGCCGGCGGTCAGGGTCACGACCGAGGAGTCGGTGCCGATGCGCACATAGCCCGATTTTTCGTGATAGCGCACGCCCGTGGCATAGCGGCCGCCTTGTCGACCGACGGTGCGGCGCTGCCAATCACCGTCGAGTTGCATTCCGTAGGCGAGGGTGCCGCTGAAGGCAATGGGTACGCGGCGACCGAAAGCCGGCCACCAACCGGGGATGCTCCACGCCAAGGTGGCGGGCGGCACGGCGTTGCGACCGAGCACAAACGAGCCGGTGGAGAGGCTGGGGTGGTTGAGGGGCGTGAGGTGGGGGCGGAGCCCGAGGGCGAAATGTGAGCGGCCGATCACGGCTTCTCCAAAGGCGGCTGTCGGGGTGAAGCGCGAAAGGAGCGAAGCCCCGAGGGCAGTTTCAACACAGAAACCCCAACGCGGGCGGAAGTCGGGATAGGCGACCGCGGTGGGGCGCGAAATGCCGGCGCGAAACACAAGGCCGTGACCGTCGACCGCGCTCATGCCGTCACGTCCCGCTCCGAGCCAAAAGGGGCTGTGGTCGCCACTGCCCATGGTGATCAGCGTCTCGCCGAAATAGTGGAGCGAGGGGTTGTCGGCAGGGGAGGAGAGGGAGTCGGAGAGGCTTTCGGTAGCCGCCGCGCGGGTGGGGCAGAGCGAAAGGAGAAAGCCGAGGACGATGAGGGCGAACGACTTCATAGTTTGCGACGAATGAGGTCGAATAGGGTCGTGGTGCGTTCGCGCCAGGCGGGCAGGCTCAGCGGATTGAAAGGCTCAAGGAAGAACTGCAAGAAGGTGGGCGCTTCGCGGCTACCGCTTTCGGGGAGCAGCGCTTTCTCATTGACCACAGCGTTGAAGCTTTGGGGGATGAGACGGATGTCGATCACGGCATCGGTGTTGAAGGGTTCGCCGTCGCAGTGTGCCGGTCCGGGTGCGGTGCGCTCGATGCGCAGGCGGTTGGTGCGATAGCACTTCACGTGGGAGTTGCTGGGCAGACTCTTGGAAAAGAGTTGCATCACCACGATCGGGGCTTCGATGAGATTGAAAGGTTCGAGCACCGTGACATCGAGCAGACCGTCGCGCATGGAGGCTTGGGGGGCGATGTAGGCATTGTTGCCATATTGCGAGGCATTGGCACAGGCAATGAGAAACGCGTCGACGGAATGGCAGTTGCCCTCTTCGTCGCCGAGGGTGATGCGATAGGTTTCGGTCTTGTAGCGCAGGCCGTCGATGAGGGTCTTTTCGACGTAGGTGGCGGGGCCGCGGCGACCGGCTTCGGCAAACTTCATGCTGATGAAGGCGTCGAAGCCCACTCCGCAGGTGCAGAAGAAGGGGCGGCCGTTGATGGTGCCGTGGTCGAGGCGGGCGATGGTGCCGGTGTTGATGAACTTCACGGCCGAAACGGGATTCATGGGGATTTGGAGGTGGCGTGCCAAGCCGTTGCCGCTGCCGCAGGGAATGATGGCGAGCGCGGTTTCGGTGCCGACAAGCGAACCGGCAATCTCGTTGACGGTGCCGTCGCCTCCCACGGCCACCACGATGTCGATGCCACGGGCTGCGGCTTCGCGGGCGATTTCGGCGCCGTGTCCGGCATATTCGGTATAGCAGATTTCCGAGTTGAAGCGGTCGCGGTCGAGATAGCGCTCAATGGCTTTCAGCGCGCTCTCTTTGTGCCCACTGCCGGAGATCGGGTTGACGATGAAAAGGATGCTATGCATAAGCAAGGCAGTATAAGTGTATATAATAATGTGGTGCAAATATAGTGGAATCTTTGACGTTGGGACTTTTTACGGCTCTAAAAACGCGCGAAACGCAAATTTCTATTGAATTGTTGCACACCTAATGGGATAAATGTGTAACTTTGCGGCCTAAACAATTCAGAAAAAGGATTTTCCCTCCCGCTTTGCCTGCTTCTCGGGCGACGAGTGGCCGTGAGGTCGCGCGGGTGAGGTGATTTTCCTATTCAATTTTACACATGGATATTCTTCACAAACGCCTTTCCAAGTTTAACCTGCCTCAGCAAGTGAGAGAGCAAGGTCTGTATCCTTATTTCAGAGAAATTGAAGGCAAACAAGGCACCGAAGTCGAAATGGATGGTCACCACGTGATTATGCTCGGTTCGAATGCCTATACCGGATTGACGGGCGACGAACGTGTGATCGAAGCCGGCGTGGCCGCTATGCGCCGCTACGGTTCGGGATGCGCCGGCAGTCGCTTCCTCAACGGTACACTCGACCTGCATGTGCAGCTCGAAAAAGAGTTGGCAGCATTCGTCGGTAAGGACGAATCGCTCTGCTTTTCGACCGGTTTCACCGTGAACAGCGGTGTGATCCCCGCGCTCGTGGGGCCGCATGACTATATTCTTTGTGACGATCGCGACCACGCTTCGATTGTGGATGGTCGTCGCTTGTCGATGGCGAAGCAGTTGCGCTACAAGCACAACGACATGGCCGACTTGGAGAACAAACTGCAGAAATGCGAACCCGATGCGGTGAAACTCATCATCGTCGACGGTGTGTTCTCGATGGAAGGCGACTTGGCACCGCTCCCCGAAATCATTCGTCTCAAAAAGAAGTACGGTGCGACGGTGATGGTGGACGAAGCCCACGGCGTGGGTGTCTTCGGTCGACAAGGTCGCGGTGTGTGTGACCATTTCGGTCTGACCGACGAGGTGGATCTCATCATGGGAACCTTCTCTAAGAGTTTGGCTTCTATTGGTGGGTTTATTGCTGCCGACAGCACGATTATCGACTACCTGCGTCACACGGCGCGCACTTATATCTTCTCCGCCTCCAACAGTCCCGCGGCAACGGCATGTGCGCTCGAAGCGCTTCGCATTTTGCAGCGAGAACCCGAACGCCTCGAAGCGCTTTGGGAAGTGACCAACTATGCGCTGAAGCGCTTCAAAGAAGAAGGTTTCGAAATTGGCGACACGGAGAGCCCGATCATCCCGCTCTATGTGCGTGACTTGGAAAAGACGTTCGCCGCAACGGCAATGGCTTTCGAAGCCGGTGTCTTCATCAACCCCGTTGTGCCTCCTGCTTGCCATCCCACCGATACGCTTGTGCGCATTGCGCTGATGGCTACGCACACTCACGAACAAGTGGATCGTGCGGTAGAAGCTTTGGTCGGTGTATTCCGCAAGTTGGAAATCATCAAATAAGTAAGCTGCCCCTAAGGCGGTATCGAAGGTGGCTTTACACTTTTCGATAATCCGAATCTCATAAGAGCCCCTCCTCGATTGACTGATCGAGGAGGGGTTGTTCGTTGGACGGCGCCGGTGTTGAAGGGCATGAGCGTGTCTTTTTATATATAAGGTGGAGGTGAAACGAAAATGTGGTCGCGAGCGTGGTCTTTGCGTGTGGGGGCACTTAGCAAAAAAAAGGTGTGTGAAAACAAAGTGCACAAGGTTTCTCGCTTACTCCTTAATTTGTTAGTTCCGAATGCGCAATTTCTTAGGGACAGTTTTTCGGTCACTAAGAAAAGGGCGAAATTTCGTAACTGGCCTTGACAAAAAGCGCATAAGATTTGGGAAAGCGCTCGAAAAAACGTACTTTTGCCTTGGGGAGATTTCACGTATTGAAAAACGATGTTTTCGTTTGTGTTTCAACGTGTCTTCCCCCTCATCCAAATAGCTCAAAAACGTATAAGCCGAATTACTTCCGTTCAACTTATTCATGGAAAATCCCACTTCACTCCTCAATCTTGCGGCCGACAACATTCGCGTGCTCGCCGTCAGTATGGTAGAACGCGCCAAGTCAGGACACCCCGGAGGCGCCATGGGGGGCGCTGATTTTATCAACGTCCTTTATAGCGAATTTCTTACCTATGACCCGGCGCAGCCCACCTGGGAGTGCCGCGACCGTTTCTTCCTCGATCCCGGTCACATGTCTCCGATGCTTTATGCGCAGTTGGCGCTCATCGGCCGTTTCTCCATCGACGAACTCAAGACGTTCCGTCAATGGGGCTCTGCAACACCGGGACACCCCGAGAAAAACTTCGAACGCGGAGTGGAAAATACCAGTGGTCCGCTCGGACAGGGTCACACCTATGCCGTGGGTGCTGCGATTGCGGCAAAAGCTCTCTATGCGCGCACCGGTAATCCCGGCTTCAAACACGAAAAGATTTACGCCTACATCTCTGACGGAGGTGTCCAAGAGGAAATCTCTCAAGGCGCGGGTCGTTTGGCCGGACACCTCGGACTGGACAACCTCATCATGTTTTTCGACGCCAACGAAATCCAACTCTCGACCGAAACGGCCGATGTGATTTCGGAAGACACGGCAATGAAATACCGCGCGTGGAACTGGAATGTGCTCGAGATTGACGGTAACGCCCCCGAACAAATTCGCGGTGCATTGCGTGCAGCGCAAGCTGAAACGGCGCGCCCGACGTTGATCATCGGGCACACGGTGATGGGTAAGGGCTGCCGTCGTGCAGACAACTCCAGCTACGAACGCGACTGCGGAACACACGGCGCTCCCTTGGGCGGAGATGCTTATCTCAATACGGTGCGCAACCTCGGCGCTGATCCCGAAGATCCTTTCGTGGTGCGTCCGGAGGTGAAAGAACTTTACGCTCAGCGCGCCGAAGAACTCAAGACAATCGTGGCTGCACGCCGTGCCGAAGAAAAAGCATGGGCAGATGCGAATCCCGAAAAAGCGGCGGAGTTGGCAGATTGGTTCGCCGGTCGCTTACCCAACCTTCCTTGGAACGAAATCCAACAAAAGGCCGGCGCGCCGACGCGCAATGCTTCGTCGGAATGTCTGAGTATGCTCTCCGCGCATGTCAAGAATATGATTGTTTCGTCGGCCGACCTTTGTAACTCTGACAAAACGGATGGTTTCTTGAAGCACACGACGGTGATTCGTCGCGGAGATTTCTCCGGCGGTTTCTTGCAGGCCGGTGTGAGCGAGTTGACGATGGCTTGTGTTTGTATCGGTATCACGCTCCACGGTGGTATGCTCACGGCGATGGGTACGTTCTTTGTCTTCTCGGACTACATGAAACCGGCCATCCGTATGGCGGCGCTCATGGAACTCCCCGTGAAATTCGTTTGGAGCCACGATGCCTTCCGCGTCGGTGAAGACGGTCCTACCCACGAACCTGTGGAGCAGGAAGCGCAAATCCGCTTGATGGAGAAATTGCAGAACCACTCCGGCCGTGACTCCGTGCGCGTGTTGCGTCCTGCTGACGTCAACGAGACCACAGTGTGCTGGAAGATGGCCATGGAGAACATGGATACGCCGACAGCGCTGATCTTGAGTCGTCAAAACGTGGCCAATCTCCCCGAAGGTACCGACTATAACGGAGCAACGCGCGGCGCTTACAACGTGGTGGGCGATGCGCAACCCGAAGTGGTGTTGGTGGCCAGCGGCTCGGAAGTTTCTACGCTCGTGGCAGCTCGTGAACTGCTTACGGCCGACGGTATTACGTCCCGCGTGGTGAGCTGTCCCTCTGAACAACTCTTCCGTGCGCAAGATGAGGCTTATCGCGAAGAGGTAATTCCCCAAAAAGGTAAGAAATTCTTCCTCACCGCCGGTTTGCCCGTGGTGTTTGAAGGAATGGCCGGCAGCGAAGGACGTGTTTTCGGTTTGACGCATTTCGGACACAGCGCTCCCTTTACTGTGCTTGACGAAAAATTCGGCTTCACCCCCGAAGCGGTTTACGGCGAGATCAAACAATACCTCGGCCGATAACCGGTTTGTGTAAGTAAGGAGTGTGCAGACTGCGCACAAAAGCGTTTTCGCAAAATGAGTATTTGCTCTCCGCTGTGAGGAAATCTTCGAAGGAATGTGCGTCAAGCACCGCCCCATTCGAGAAGTTACCACCTATTTGAGAGAAACTCCAGCGAAGCGCCAGCATGTCATCATCGCCGGATTTCTACAGCCGGAAGAGTGTCTGTTTCGTCGCGTGTGTCACTCCTTACTTATCTCTTTAGATTCATAACCCCGCAATATTATATTATCATCTCCAATGAAGCCTATAGGTTTAGCCTCCGATCACGCAGGTTTTGAACTGAAAAGTTTTGTGTGTCGTTATTTGGACGAGAAAGGCATCCCCTATGTCGATTTCGGTACTCACTCTTTAGATTCCTGCGACTATCCCGATTTCGGACACGCCCTCGGTCGAGCCATCGATAGTGGAGAGTGCGAACGCGGTATTGCCGTTTGCGGTAGCGGAGAAGGCATCGCCATGACGCTCAACAAGCATGCGGCCGTACGTGCTGCTTTGTGCTGGATTCCCGAAATCGCCGGTTTGGCGCGTCAACACAACGATGCCAATGTCTTGGTGATGCCGGGACGTTTCATTGACACCACGGAAGCAACGGCGATCCTCGATACGTTCCTTTCCACTTCGTTTGAAGGTGGTCGTCATTGCCAACGTGTGGAGAAGATTCCTTGCTAAACTGATTAGAAACGGAGTACAATACAGCAGGAACTCAACATAAAGAATAAACGCGTTTCTGCTCTCCCACGTAACGGGCGAAACGGTGCAAAGCGCGCCCTTTCTTAACATGCAAACAGTCAGACTGCAACGCAAAAGTTGCCGTCCGCAATTAGTCTTGCTTCTCGAAAGGGCAAGTTTTTCTTCATGAAACTGCAAAAAGTAGGTCGCTTTCTTGCTACAATCATTTGAAAATAATACCTTTGCACTCAATTTCAAATAGCCCTCTATTCACCCAAAACTAGATCAAAATGACCAAAGCAGATATTGTAAGGGAGATTGCCAAGAAGACTGGTATTGACAATGCCACCGTCCTTGCTTCCGTCGAAGCATTCATGGAGTCTGTCAAAGAGTCGCTTGCACGGGAGGATAATGTCTATCTGCGAGGTTTCGGCAGTTTCATTCTGAAGAAGCGTGCACAGAAAACGGCACGTAACATTTCGAAGAATACGACGATCATTATTCCCGAGCACAACATTCCCGCTTTCAAGCCCGCGAAGACGTTCACCGATCAGATCAAATAACGACTCTCCGAAAAGCTTATTCGATTCTTCGGCCGCATTTCGAAATCTTTCCTCGGTATTCGGCGATGTCGCATCAGTCAATACCTGCGTGTATGCTTGCCGTAGCGGAATTGCCGTAACCGAACTGAGTTTCATCGCCTCCCTTATTTCTCAAAGGTTGGAGTAGCCGTTGATTCGAGCAACCCTATATTTTTCAACTCTCTAAAACATCACACCATGCCTAACCATGCCTAACGGAAAGAAAAAGAAGAGACATAAGATGTCCACGCACAAGCGCAAAAAGCGTCTGCGCAAGAACCGTCACAAGAGCAAGTAAGTCGCTTGTCGGCTTTCAGCTGACGGTACAGAAAGTTAAAAGTCAAGCACAGTCACTTCCGAGTGACCGCCTCGGCTTTTAACTTTTCTATTTTATCAACTCCTGCCGCGTGCTGTCGTAACAACACCGGCTAAACAGGAGTAGGAACGAGCCCTGAGCGGCTCCAATGCAATCAACACTCATGACAAGCGAAGTTATCGTCGATGTCCAAAAGAAAGACATCTCCATCGCCCTGCTGGAAGACAAGCGTCTCGTGGAATTTCAGCAAGAAGGACGTTCGGAGCAGTATTCTGTGGGCAACATCTACTTGGCGAAAGTCCGGAAAATCATGCCGGGACTCAACGCCTGCTTCGTGAATGTCGGATATGAGCGCGACGCCTTCTTGCACTATCTTGATTTAGGCGTGCGCTATAAGCAATTCGAGCACTATCTCGAGTTGATCAAAAACGGGAAACGCAAACCTCTTCCCCTCAACAAAGTTCCGCGCCAGCCCAATACCGAAAAAGACGGTCATATTCAGAACACCGTCAGCGTCGGTCAGGAAGTGTTGGTGCAGATCGTCAAAGAACCCATTTCGACCAAAGGACCTCGCATCACCTGCGAAATCTCCTTTGCCGGTCGTTACCTCGTACTCATTCCCTTCACCGATAAGGTCAGCGTTTCGACCAAAATCAAGAGCGATGCCGAGCGTGCGCGCCTCAAGCAGCTCATGCACAGCATCAAGCCCAAAGGATTCGGTGTCATCATTCGCACCGTCGCCGAAGGACGTCGTGTTGCAGAACTCGATCAAGAGTTGCGCATCCTCCTTTCGCGTTGGGAAACGGCCTTGACGAATGTACAAAACAGCAATCCGGCCGACAAAGCCACGCTTGTTTACGAAGAAACCAGCCGCACGGTAGGGCTACTTCGCGATCTCTTCAACCCCTCGTTTGAAAGTATTCATATCAATGACAAGCAGGTCTACGAAGAAGTGCGCGACTACGTTGCACTCATCGCGCCCGAGTCGAAAGACATCGTCAAGCTCTACAAGGGAAACGTACCCATTTTCGACAATTTCTCCGTCACCCGGCAGATTAAGTCTTCGCTCGGTCGCACCGTGACCTACAAGCACGGCGCCTACCTCATCATCGAGCACACCGAAGCCCTCCACGTCGTCGACATCAACTCCGGCAATCGCAGCAAAAGCCCCGAAGGACAGGAAGTCAATGCCCTCGACGTCAATCTCGGCGCCGCCGACGAACTCGCCCGCCAGCTCCGTTTGCGTGATATGGGCGGTATCATCGTCGTCGATTTCATCGACATGGCGCAGCCCGAGAACCGCCAGAAGCTCTACGAGCGAATGGTCGAGAACATGAAGAAAGACCGCGCGCGTCACAATATCCTGCCCCTTTCCAAATTTGGATTGATGCAGATCACGCGCCAGCGTGTGCGTCCCGCCATGGACGTCAAGGTCGAAGAAGAATGTCCCTCTTGCGGAGGAACGGGTAAGATTAAGTCGTCCTACCTCTTCACCGATGCTTTGGAAAGCAAGATTCGCATCGTCAGCGAAGACCTCGGCATCCGCAAGTTCCGCCTGCATGTGCATCCCTTTGTGGCCGCCTACATCAATCAAGGCTTCATCTCCATGCATCGTCGTTGGCAGTTCCACTACGGATGGGGCATCCGCATCATCCCCGACCAGAGTTTGGCTTTCTTGGAGTACAAGTTCATCGGTCCCGACGGACAAGAAATTGATATGAAGGAAGAACGCGAAAACCAGTAATCCGACAATCACACAGCATCACGGCACTCGGCGCAAATCTTGCGCGAGTGCCGTTTTCTTTTGCCCTGTTGCACAACGGGGTAGCTGAAGGGAAAAACGACGTCCAAACGGAGGGAAAAGCGCAATAACGAGAACTCCCCGAGCACCAATCGGTTCTCGGGGAGTTCTTTTGCTTTCGTGGAAATCGTCGCGCCGCGATAGCCGGTCGCTTAGCGAGTGAGTCACGCGGTGCAAGGGGAGATTAGTGCGCCGCCATGAATTGATTCAAGAAGCGCACATCGTTTTCGGAGAAGAGGCGCAAGTCGTTCACCTGATATTTCAGGTTCGTGATGCGCTCCACACCCATACCGAAAGCATAACCCTTGTACACCTTCGAATCGATGCCGTTCGCCTCAAGTACCGCCGGGTCGACCATACCGCAGCCCAAGATCTCCACCCAACCGGTGTGTTTGCAGAAGCCGCAACCCTCGCCGCCGCAGATGTTGCAGGAAATGTCCATTTCGGCAGAAGGCTCTGTGAAGGGGAAGTAAGACGGGCGCAGGCGAATCTTCGTGTCCGCGCCGAACATCTCGCGGGCGAAAGCGAGCAACACCTGTTTCAAGTCGGTGAACGACACATCCTTGTCGATGTACAAGCCCTCCACTTGGTGGAAGAAGCAGTGCGCACGTGCCGAAATCGCTTCGTTGCGATACACACGACCCGGGCAAATCACGCGAATCGGGGGCGCCGTGTGTTCCATCACGCGGCTCTGCACGCTCGAAGTGTGCGTGCGCAAGATCACATCGGGATGCGTCTCCACGAAGAAAGTGTCCTGCATGTCGCGTGCCGGATGATCTTCGGCAAAGTTCATTGCGCCAAACACGTGCCAGTCGTCTTCGATCTCAGGACCGTCGGCGAGCGAAAAGCCCATGCGTCCGAAGATGTCGATGATCTCCTGCTTTACGAGCGAGAGCGGGTGGCGTGTTCCCAAAGTGATGGGGTAGGGCGTGCGCGTCAAGTCCAGCGCGGAGTGATCGTCCTCCGTCGTCGCCAACTCCTGTTTCAGGGTGTTGAAACGGTCTTGGAGTGCAGTTTTGAGTTGGTTGAGGTAGATGCCCACCTCCTTCTTTTGGTCGGCAGCCACGTTGCGGAACTCCGCCACAAGTTGGTTCACCTTTCCTTTCTTGCTCAGGAATTCGAGGCGCAACTGTTCGAGCTGCTCTTCGTTCTCGGCCTTCAGCTCAGCCACGCAGCCGAGCAGTGTTTTGATTTCTTCTATCATTGTGAGATTGATCTATTCCGATTTTGAAAGTTGTGTGTCGATCGGCGTCCGTTGTGGGCGTCAGTCAAGTTTGAGGACGGCCAGGAAGGCCTTTTGCGGCACTTGCACATTGCCGATTTCCTTCATCTTCTTCTTGCCTCGCTTCTGCTTTTCGAGCAGTTTGCGCTTACGGCTGATGTCACCGCCGTAGCACTTCGCCGTTACGTCCTTGCGCAGTTGCTTCACGGTTTCGCGTGCGATGATTTTCGCGCCGATGGCCGCCTGAATGGCAATGTCAAACTGCTGGCGGGGCAGGAGTTCTTTGAGCTTTTCGCACATGCGGCGACCGAAGTACACCGAGTTGTCCACGTGCGTCAGTGTCGAGAGCGCGTCTACGGGTTCGCCGTTGAGCAAGATGTCGAGTTTCACCAGTTTCGAGGGGCGGAACCCGATGGGGTGGTAGTCAAACGAAGCATAGCCCTTTGAGATCGATTTCAGTTTGTCGTAGAAGTCGATCACGATTTCGGCCAGCGGCATGTCGTAGTGCAGTTCCACGCGGTCGCCCGACACATATTCCTGTTTGATCAGTTCGCCGCGCTTGCCCAAGCAGAGCGACATGATGTTGCCGATGTAGTCCGTTCGCGTGATGATCGACGCGCGGATATACGGTTCCTCGATGTGGTCGATCTCCATCGCGTCGGGCATACCGGCGGGGTTATGCACCTCGATCAGCGTGTTGTGCTTGTCGTAGACGTTGTAGCTTACGTTCGGCACCGTCGTGATCACGTTCATGTTGAACTCGCGATCGAGGCGTTCCTGCACGATTTCCATGTGCAGCAATCCGAGGAAGCCGCAGCGGAAACCGAAGCCCAGTGCCACCGACGATTCGGGTTGGAAGGAGAGCGAGGCGTCGTTGAGTTGAAGTTTTTCGAGTGAAGCGCGGAGCAGTTCGAAGTCTTCCGTTTCGATGGGGTAGACACCGGCGAATACCATCGGCTTCACCTCTTCGAAGCCCGCAATGGCCTCGGTGCAGGGGCGTTCCACCGAAGTGATCGTGTCGCCCACCTTGACTTCGGTGGCCGTTTTGATACCGCTCACGATGTAGCCCACGTCACCGCAGCCCAAGGACTGTCGCGGCGAGAGATCCATCTTCAGCACGCCCACTTCGTCCGCCTTATACTGGCGTTCTGTGTTCACAAAGAGTACGTTTTCGCCGCTCTTGATCGAACCGTTCACGATTTTGAAGTAGGCAATGATGCCGCGATAGGAATTGAACACCGAGTCGAAGATCAAGGCTTGGAGCGGAGCGTCCGGATCGCCTTCGGGAGCGGGAATGCGTTCCACAACAGCGCGGAGGATGTCGTCGACCCCCTCGCCCGTCTTACCGGAAGCGCGGATGATCTCTTCGCGTTTGCAACCGATGAGTTCGATGATTTCGTCTTCCACCTCCTCGGGCATGGAGTTAGGCATGTCGCACTTGTTGAGCACGGGAATGATTTCGAGGTCGTGCTCGATGGCCATGTAGAGGTTCGAGATGGTTTGCGCTTGTACGCCCTGTGTCGAGTCGACCACGAGCAGACAGCCTTCGCAGGCCGCGATGGAGCGGCTCACTTCGTAGGCAAAGTCCACGTGACCCGGGGTGTCGATGAGGTTGAGCACATAGTCTTGTCCGTCCAGGGTGTAGTTCATCTGGATGGCGTGACTTTTGATGGTGATGCCTCGTTCTTTTTCGAGGTCCATATCGTCGAGCATCTGTCCGGCCGTCACTTTGACGGTCTGAGTGCGTTCGAGCAGTCGGTCGGCCAAGGTACTCTTACCGTGGTCGATGTGGGCAATGATGCAGAAATTGCGAATGTGGTTCATGAGCCGTGTGGCGGATGAGAGGTTTGAAAGTGAGCGTGTCGGCCTTGTGGCCGCGTGGGGAAGGGGCGAGCGTTTAGCGTATGCCCGCTATTTTGTGGGTTTGCAGGGAGAGCCGCCATTCGGGATGGGCTTTGCAAAACTCCACGGTGTAGGCCATGATGCGGCGGTTTTCAGTTTCGTCGCCCAGGTCGCAGGGTTGTAGGAAGCGGTGGGCGGCCTCAATGTGCGGATAGGTGGGCGGCGGCGTGCCGGTGCAAACGACTTTGAGTTCGTCGCAGCGATTGAGCACCGGTGTGCCTTTGGCTTCGAAAGCGTCTTTCGGCGAAAGCGTCACCCAGTCCACCTGTTCGGGCAGCGGGTGTGTGCCGTTGGTTTCGACGGCCACAAATTTGCCGATGGCGTGGAGCTGCTCGACGAGCGAAGCGGTGAGAAAGAGCGACGGTTCGCCGCCGGTGATCACCACATGGTGTGCCGGCCATTGCGCCACCTTCGCCACGATCTCGGCTTCGCTGAGCGTTGTGCCCGTTTCGTGCTGCGTGTCGCAGAAACTGCAACGGAGGTTGCACCCACTGAAGCGCACGAACACAGCCGGTGTGCCGGCCCAAAAGCCTTCCCCTTGCAGCGAGTAGAAAATTTCGTTGATTTTCATGGAGCGGTGGGGCATCGGTGGGTTAGAGGTCGGCATTTTCGCAGCCGGGCTTCACATACACCGCCACATTGCCCTCGCTCTCTTGGAACGACACCTTGTAGGCATTGGGCACCTGTTCGCAAATCCAGCGCGCCATGTTCTCGGCGGTGGTGCTGAAGTCGAGGATCTCGTTCACGTTGCGATGGTCGAGTTTGTCTTGCACCCGTTGCTTGACGTGGGTGAAGTCGGTGACCATGCCGTTGTGGTCGAGTTCTTCGGCGCGACAGTAGACGGTGATGATGCCATTGTGCCCGTGGGGGCGGTTGCACTTGCTCTCGTAGTCGAGGTGCAACTGGTGTGAATAGGATATTTCGATGCGTTTGGAGATGTAGTACATGTTCAAATAGAGTTGTCTTTATTGACAATCTTGTGGCAAAGATAGTGATTTTGCGAGAACTATGCAAGTACTAAATCGCGCGATCGCACGCGTGAGGGCACTCACGGCGGCTGACGCTCGTCCGTTTTTGGAAGAAAGGGAGGGGATACGCGGAAGTTGTGAGGAAATGTTGCGAATTTACTATCTCTTCCAAGCGACTTTCCCGACGCCGAGCCCTACGCCCACTCCAAATACGACCCACAGCCAGGATTTTGTCGCTCTGGGAAATGGGAAAGGGACGGAGCGCACTGCAGAACGCTGTGTTTTTTGCCTACGGGCGTGGTCGCGTTCCGATTGGTGCAGGTGTTGAGATGTGCGGTCGATGAGTTGCCGGTGAAAAATGACTTGTGAGCGGACGGGAATCCCATTTTCGATGAAGGTGCTGTCGTGGATGAATACGCTGTCCGTGAGGGTGATGAGCTCTCTCAGTGTGTCGGAAATGGAGTGGCGGAGTGTGTCGTGCACTTCGACGTGTTCGACCACGCGTCGGGTGCAGGCTGTGAAGCCGAGGGCGGCCAAGAAGAGGAGAAAGAGTGTTTTCATAGCGAGATGAAATGATGAAAAATGATAGCCCATGAGGGACGGTCGACGATCGGCGCGGCACTGGGTTTTGTGGGGAGAGAAGTGGCGCATAAGGCGAGAGCGATCGGCGCGCGCCATAGGGTGTTTTTCGATGAGGTTTCGGCAAAAGTAAAATCATTCTTCGAGATAAGCAAGTGTTGGGGTGTTCTTTTTGTTGCGAATGGTTGTTTTTCTTTCGATGTAGAGCGGCTGTCATGGGGGGGATTGCCGAATGGCGATTGCTTTGTGCTTGCCTTTTGTGTCGCCGCCGTCGGTTGCGGCGGACGACAAGTGACACTCGGCCGGAAAAGAGTGGAGTTTGGAGAAAAAATGGACACGTTTTCGAGATTTGTTGTCGACTTTTCGCGAAATGTGGTCTGCTTTTCTGCTGTTCCGCTATGCGCCGTTGCAGTGCGGACTTCCTTTCGTGCGTGCTACGCGCGATCGCGTACACGCACTCAGCCGGTTTGCGATTTTTGCCTTCACCCTTCACCTTGCTTTGTAAGGGTTTGAAAGAGAGGGATTAAAGGGTGAAGGCATAGGGTGAAAATGTAAAGGTTTTTGTTCACCCGGAAAATGTAACGAACAAGCGACAAAATGAAATGTTATCCCCCAATGGTGAACAGTGAAAATGCCTTGCCTTCACCGCAAATTGTTTATTATCAGTGAGAAAGGGAAGTTGCGTCGGTGGAAAAGGTGAACCTAAATGGGTGAAGCCTTCACACTTAATGAATTGACAATCATGGAGATAATGGGGAAAGGTGAAGAGGTGAAGGCAAAAAACGAAAAACACTGGATGTGCGCGCCTGCGCGCGAGGGCAAGTAGGCAGAGCAAGTGGAAAAAAGGAAGTGGAAAAGCGATGATTTGTGGAGGAACTGTTGGAGGGCAACGTGAAAAGTTTTAATTTTGTGCCGTCAATAAAATAATAGGTAGGATTCGCAAGAAAAGGAGATTTCGTTCTTTGCCGTACTGCGCTGTCTCGGAGCCGAGGGGGTAGTCGAAAAAAACGAAGTCCACTTGTGGCCGGTGTGCCGCGTTGCGAATCGTCCGCCCAACGAAGTTTCTTTTTATCTTCATGTCTTTTTCTTCCTCTTCTCTGTCTTTGCTGTTGTTGAGCATCGCCACCGCTGCCCCGAGTTTCGGCGCGCGTGCGCTCGACTCGGCACCCTCAGTCGTGTCGGATTCGGTGCGCAGTGCGGCGACCGACAGCACCGGTCGTGCTGTGAAATTGAATAGCGCCTTGGTCGTGGGGCGCCGACAAAACAAAGTGAACAATGCCATGATGGGCCTCAATTATTTGCGTCCCGAGCAGATTCGCAGCATCCCGACCATCATGGGCGAAGTCGATCTGATCAAGGCTTTGCAGATGCAGCCCGGTGTCTCGCCCGGTCTTGAGGGGCTGGCGGGTATGATGGTGCGCGGTGGTAACGACGACCAAAACCTTTTTCTCATCGACGGTAACCCCATCTATCAGATGAACCACCTCGGCGGTTTGTTCTCGGCCTTCAATGTGGCGGCCATTCGCGATGTGGCTTTCTACAAGTCGTCGTTTCCGGCGCGCTACGGCGGCCGCCTGTCGAGTGTGGTGGATGTGGCCACGCAGCCCGGCGATGCTGAACGCTATCATGTGAATTTCGGCATCGGACTGACATCGGCCAATGTAGGGGTGAGCGGCCCGATTGTGAAAGGGCGTACGTCTTTCAATATAGCCCTGCGTCGTACTTGGTTTGACGTGATTACGACACCGGCACTAGCTATCGCCAACGTCGACTCTAAGCGCAACGGCGAGAAGTATAATGCGCATTATGCTTTCACGGACTTCAATCTGCATCTGAATCACCGCACGAACCGGTGGGGTACGTTCTCTTTTGTGGGCTATGCCGGACAAGACGACATCTCGACGGGAACAGACAGTTGGAACCAATCGGCCAAAACGCCGAAAGACGAGATACGCGACAAATATGAAATGGGCATGCGTTGGGGCAACCGTCTCGCCTCGTTCAAATGGCAGTTGCCGTTGGGCGAACATTGGATGCACAACCTCACTTTGGCCTACACGCGCTACGGTTCGAAATGCCATTTCATCTTCGACGACGAAGCGGGTCGTCCCGGGCTGGAGGGTTACAGCCACAACTACCTATATAAGGAAATTCGCAACGGTATCGACGATTGGAATGCACGCTCGCAATGGGTGTGGGCACCGCAGTTGCCCTTGACGTTGCGCCTCGGCTTGGACTACACCTACCACCGTTTTTCGCCCGAAGACCGTATCACGAACAGCAGTCAATCGACGATCTTGGACGAGCCGAATCGCCAACAGGTGGTGAAGGGGCACGAGACGGCATTGTACGGCGATGCCGAATGGCGCCCCGCGGAAGCATGGCGGGTGAACGCGGGTTTGCGTTTGACCGACTTCTTGGTGAACAGTAAAAACTATCTTTCGGTGGAGCCGCGCGTGTCGGCGGCCTATCTTTTCAGTCCCTCGGTGAGTGTGAAGGCGGGCTATTCGCGCATGACGCAGTATGTGCAGCAGGTGAGTGTGAGCTATCTGTCGTTGCCCACCGACTATTGGATGCCCGTGACGGAGATTTACGCTCCGCCGACGAGCGACCAGTTGAGCATCGGCGGTTATTACACCTACAAAAACCGCTGGAATGTCTCGGTGGAGGCTTGGTATAAGCGCATGTCGAACCTCTTGGACTATCGCGAAGGGGTGGGGCAGTTGTCGAGCGCCCGTTCGTGGAACGACAAGTTGACCACAGGCACGGGCGAATCCTATGGCGTGGACGTACTGGTGGAAAAGAACTTCGGCCATTGGGCCGGTTTCTTGGGCTATGGCCTGATGTGGACCGATCGCTACTTCCCCGAGTTGAACCGCGGCGCGCATTTCCCCTCGAAGTACGACAATCGCCACAAACTCAACGTGGCATTGAGCTATCGTCCCTCGCGTCGTTGGGAATTCAATGCAGCGTGGACGTATATGACGGGTTCGCTCATCACCTTGGCGCTCGAAAACTACCATTACGAAGTGCCGAATAAGTTGGCGCCGAGCTTCCCGGACTATTACAATCAAACGATGGAACACGTTCGCAAGAAGAACAATTATCGTTTGCCCGATTTTCATCGTATGGATTTGGGGATCAACTATTATCGTTTCCACAAGCGACGCGGCGCGCAGAGCATTTGGACGCTGAGTGTTTACAATGCCTACAACCAGCACAACCCCGTTGTCGTGGCGCGCAAAAATGATTACGACTACCCGTCGTTCCGTTTGATTTCCCTTTTCCCCATTATTCCCTCATTCACTTACACCTATCGTTTCTGATTGTGTCGAGCGCCGGGGTAGGGTGTCTGCATGAGGCGTGCCCCTTGCCGGCCGAAACGAAAATGGTGTACTCCACTTAAATGACAAACTTATGATTCGATCTGTTTTTTTACGTGCGCTGCCTTTGATGGCGACGGCGTTGCTGAGCAGTTGCTACGAAGATATCAATCTCGACCACCTGCGTCCCACGCCCGAAGTGGTGTTGAACTGTGTGATG
>QWCI01000088.1_pt1 | contig 34784 bp, 56 predicted proteins | sample 1972541 | NCBI WGS metagenome assembly QWCI01 (sample SAMN09866712, study PRJNA288562) | Human oral metagenome isolate term3_saliva, whole genome shotgun sequencing... | isolation source: mouth | host: Homo sapiens | place: USA: California | reverse complement strand
GTAAAAATGCCAAAAATACCTAAACCACTAAGCGATATGGAGATAAGGGCACTAAAGCCAAAAGATAAAATTTATAAAAAATGTGATGGTAGAGGACTATATGTTTTTATAAATCCAGATGGTCGCAAATATTTCGCACTAGAGTACAAGAGTCCAATAGATCAAAAAATAAAACGCATAAATTTAGGCGATTACCCTAGATATACCCTAGCAATGGCGAGAGATGAGCGATTTAAGATGGATCAAAAAATAAGAGATGGTATAGACATCAAGATAAAAACCAAAAGAGATGAAGAAGCAAATTTTAAGGCTATAGCACAAAAATGGCTAGATATAAAATCGACATCAGTATCACAAGACACTATAGAAAAGAGTACAAGACGTCTTGAACGATATATTTACCCCTACTTTGAAAATTTGGACATAAGAGATATAAGCGTCGATGACGTAATAGGCGTTTTAAAAAAAGTTGAAGATATGGGAACGTTAGAGACTACCAAGCGGATATATTCGCTCTTAAATCAAATTTGGAAGTCCGCCTATAATATCGCGCCGAACAACATAATCGCGAACATAAACTATAAATTTACTTTTAAAAAAGCCAAAGAGAGAAATTTTACAACACTTACAAGAAAGGCAGATATAAAGGCACTTTGGCAAGGTTGCGACGAGTATAGCGGCGACGTGCGAACAAAATACGCCCTAAAACTTGCTATACTTACGGCACTACGCCCTTTTAATATTAGGTCGATGAGGTGGGAGTACATCGATTTTGAGCGAGAAATTTTAAAAATACCTGCTGGCGACATGAAAATGAGAGATGAATTCACGTTGCCGCTATCAAGGCAGGCGGTAAATTTATTAAGAGAGTACCAAGGGCTAAGGCTTAGCAAAATTTATCTTTTTAGCGCCCTGCAAAGCGAGGATCGATATATGAGCGAAAATACTCTTAACGTAGCACTTAGACGCATGGGGTTTAGCAAAGATGAGATAGTATCGCACGGCTTTCGTGCTATGTTTAGCACTATTTGCAACGAGTATATAGATGAACATGGATTAAATTTCGACATCATCGAGAAGTGTCTAGCTCATAAAGGTAACAATAAGATACGAAATACATACAATCACGCAGGTAACTTAACCCAAATGCGTAAACTCATGCAGTGGTGGGCGGATTTTTTAGATAGTCTTTGAGTTATGGGCATGGGCGACTACAAAATCGCCCATGAAATTTATGCAACGTTAAAAATTTGCCTTAATATCTCGACGCTGTAAGTGTTTATCCTGCCGTATCGTGGATCGATCACTGCACCCATAAAAGCGCCTTGCTCGTCGCTCATCTTTTTAGCCTTTTTGCCTAAACTTGGGATGTGATAGCCTTTTTGCGAGATGCCATTTAAATTCATATAAGCTATAAGTGTCATATAGTTATCATTGTTTAAAATTCGGTTGATGTTGTGTTTTGCCTTTAGTTGCTCTTTGTGAATTTCATCCGTCTTATTTTCTAGCTCGTGTATTTTTCTATCCTGCTCTTTTAGATAGTTTAGTTGGATTTGCATATAGTCGAGCTGACTAACGGCGACCTTATCTCTTTTGTAGGCCTTTTCAACTTCGATAAAATAGCGTCTTACTTGCTTGCCTTTTTCGTTTCGCTCGAGCATTGCTATCTCTTTTGCGATGTCGGTTGTTAGGATATACTCGGTTATTATGCTCGCCTTTTTACCGTACTCCGTGATCGTTTCTCTTTTTTGGGAAACGATGATATAGTCGGCGTTTAAGATAGCATCCGTCTCATCAAGTCGCCTTTTGATCCAGTCTGCAAATTTAGTCTCACTCTCCAAAACTTCGTGTAAGTCCCTAGCATTTACCGAATTTACCTCAGTGTTGTTTATTATTGTTTGGTTGATCGCTATTATTTCATTCATTTTGCACCTCTTAAAATGGTATTTCTTGGCTATCGTAATCAACACAATCGACATCTATATCCGGCACGTCATTATATTGTGGCACGCTTTTGCGCTGCGCGTCTTGGCTTTGCTGTGACGTGCCACCAACTTGATATGTATTGCTTTTTGTGGCTCGCCCTCTTTGCTACCCAGCATCTCCATACTTTCAACGCTTATGCTATGCTTTGAGCGATTTTGTCCGTTTTGATCCGTGTTTTTATCATTTAAGCCAGTAAATTGCATAAAAATAAAATCGTTGTCAGCAAAATAATCATTTACATCGTTAAATTCATCAAAGCGAAAGTCTTTTTTTATCTTAGCTTGTTCTTTATCCCACTCTCTAAACCTAATTTCTCTCATATTATCCCTCCCTCTGCAAAATGAGCAGTTGTATCTATTACTTTTTTCTTTATGAAGCCTTTAGGATCTTGTTTAAACTCCCTAAACTTATACAATATAAGAAAAGGTAAAGTTACAAAGAACGTATACAAAAAGAAAATACCAAGCCCTATGTAATAAACTAGTTTGCTTAAAAAAATAAAGGCTACTATTAACATTGCACCCACACAAGTTGTAGCCACCACTATACATACTAAGACGCTTTCATATATGTCTTTCATTAGTTCTCCTTTTAAATATTTTCAATATAAAAATAAGCCAGCGTCTGGCTATCCTCTGCCTCTTTGCGGTATTTTGTATCGCAACTCTTGTTTGAGATATACGCTATTTTTTCTTTGTTCGCCGCATAGAAATCAGCCAGTATTGGCGCCAGTCTCTGCCCTTTGCGGTTGTTTGGTGCAAATTTTAGATAGATCAAATCACAAGCAAGTTGTGGTGCTGTCGTGCTAAAGTTTTGTTTGGCAATGCTCGCCTTGTTATCCAAAGCGTTTATTTGGGTTTCTATCCGCCTTTTAAATGCGTGATAGTGTCCAACTATCGGCGTCATCGCCCCTATTAGCTCGTCGATAAATTTGCTCGCCTTTTTGTTAATAAAAAGGCCGAGCTCCTCGGTGCTGTCCATTTTTAAAAAACTATACGCCATCACGAAAATGGCTGCGTCTTTTAGCTCAGCTGTTGTCATCGCTACCTCCATTTAGATTTTTGCCCTTTAATATTTGTAGCACGTCTTGCTTTGAAAATTTAGAGGCTGGGCTTAGCTCAATTTTGCTAAGCCAGTAGCGATCTAGTTTTTCGCAGTAGTATTTCATCGCACTTTCAAAGTTTAACCGCTGTGGCAATGGCACGTCTATCTTAAACGTGCCTTTTACTAGCTTCATCTTATCTTTTGCATTCATAATTGCTTCGCCGTAAGTCACTTTCTTTTCCTTGCTACGTCATCGCTATTGTCTATCCAGTGTATACTCGGCACACCTTTGTGCCTAGTGTCGAAAATATACCAAGCATATACCATCATCCCCGTTTCGTATTTGCCGTCTGGGCGTATCTGGGTGGAGAGCAAAGGGTAGCGCGCGAAAACATAAACTTTTTCTAAAATCTCACGCGAATAAATCTCGTCTAGCCGCTCTTTGCCGTGCAAATAATTAAGCGGTAGCAAAAAAGCAAATCTAGGCGCGACTTCGCAAGCTTTGAGTATAAACTCTTTGGCTAGACTAAAAGGCGGATTTGTGACGATCGCGTCAAATTTACGCGTTTCGGCTAGAAAATCTTTGCCGTCTAGCAGCAAATCGTAAGCCGTGACGTCCTCGTAGCCCGCCTCTTTTAAAATCGCCGTTATCGCTCCCGCACCGCACGCAGGCTCTAGTATGCGTCCGCTAAACTTCTCTACCTCCAAGAGACGCCGCGTGATGCTATACGGCGTCTGGTAGAAGTCGCTTTTTGATCGACTCTTGTTCGTGTTACCGCTGAAGTTTTTGCCCATTTCCGCCCCTTAAAACGGTATCGTTTCGTCGTTGTCGTATTTGTCGGCGTCAATGTCTACTTCAGGCACATCGTAGCTTTCAGGAGGTTTTTGCTGCTGCGGTTTCTTAGGTGCTACTTGCCGATAGCCTTGACCGATGTTGTTTGCGTCGCCTAGCATCTCCATACTCTCAACGGTGATTGAGTGTTTTGAGCGATTTTGTCCGTTTTGATCCGTCCATTGCTCAAATTTAAGCCGTCCTTCGATCAAAAGCTTCGATCCTTTTCTTAAGTATTGGTTGGCGATCTCTGCGCCTTTACCAAAAAAACTAATATCAATGAAGCAAGCATCCTCTTTTTTCTCGCCATTAATAGTAAATTTATGGGTAGCGGCGATCGCACTCTTGCCAATCGCTGCACCGCTTGGAGTGTATCTAAGCTCAATATCTCTTGTTAAATTCCCAACTATTACTACTTTGTTAAACATTCAAAAACCTTTCAAATATCTTTTTGCCTATCTCATAATCAACTTCGTTTCTTATAGCTTGGCGTTTGTTTGTTATATTAAACTCGCTCAAATCAAGGTCTTTAAAGTCGCCTATTTTAACTTTCTCTATGATCCTGAATTTATCGTTACTTAAAAAAAATAGATCAAAATTAGACCAAAAATAATGTCTGCCTATCTTGGGGGTTGGTCTTATAAGTGGCTCATAGTATGGCACTACGTTTTCAACTACAAAAGCTTTTTTGCAAAACATCTTAAGATACGATATAAGCTCATAAAGCCTAAAATCTGGCAAAGCTCTCGTTGCCTCATTGCGTGAGTTATTACAAAAATTTAGCCTGCTGTGACTTTGACACGGAGGGCTAGCCCAAATAAAATCAAAATTTAAGTAGTTTTTAGCAACATAATCCCAAGCATCGCCTACTATCACGTTGTCGTTTGGATAGCGTTTTGTATAAGCCTTTGCTATTTCAGGATCAAACTCAACGGTGGTTACCTCTATGTTTATGCCTTTTTTTCTTGCTACTTCGTCCCAATACTTGCGGTTACCACCAAGCCCTGCAAAAAGGTTAAGTATTTTAAGATACTTCATTGAGCCTTACCCCTTTTAAAATTTGTAGCACTAGCGACTCTTTGCCTGCGAATTTCTCTTTTAGCCTTGTATCAAGCACGCTTTGCCAGTACTCATCAAGCTTTTTGTTAAATTCTGCTATCACTTCATTTCTAGGGCGCAATGTCCTAACATCTAGCTTGCGATCTATTTTGTCGCGTGAGCGAAATAGCGCGACTGCGTTGTCAAAAGTCATTTGATACCTCCAAATCGTATTTAACCCAAGCTACATCTACTACTTTGCCGCCTACTTTTGAAACGATAAAGCCATCACTATTAACATAATAAAATTTGCTCCAAAATCTCGCCTTTTGTCCGTCAATAAATTTATGCATATTAGCCCCTTTGCTGTTTGATTTAATCTCTTTTACTCTCTATATATAACCCTGTGCCGTTTTAATGATCTGCCTTGGAAACTCTTCAAAGTTTATCCCCTCAAAGTCACATACCATCTTTGAAAACTCAAGCTCTTTTTTCATATTTGCGATAAAGTCTGCCCTTGCTTGTAGCTCGGTAGCTACTGCATCAAATGGCGGTTTTACTTTTTCTACAAAAACATACTGACTTACGCTAAGGTTAAAATCATTTTTTGCAACCTCCTCAAAGCTCACACTTTTGCTTAAATTTAATTCTTTATCCGTAAAAATTATGTTCGTATCTTGCTTGTTTTTCTTATAGACGATGACGCAGGTAGCTACACTTGTATCATCAAAATATCCGCCAGGGATTAAGATAACTTCGTTTATGAGGTTATTTTCAACTAGAGCCTTTCTTATCTTGCCCTCGCTATTGCCACGATATAAAACGCCAGGAAAATTTATAACCGCCGCACATCCATCATCTGAGAGGTAGTGGAGTATATGCAAGTTAAAAGCGTAGTCGGCTTTGCTCTTTGGTGCTAATGCATAACCTGCAAATCTCTCATCAAAAAAGACGCTTTCACTATCCCAAGGGATGCTAAAAGGTGGGTTTGCTACGATGGCTTTAAACTTTTTGCCTAAAAATGCTGGATTTTTTAAAGTGTCTCCGATAGCGCCATTAAAATTTACTAAGCTATTTTTAGCGACTTCAATCTCAGGGGCGTTTATATCTTGTCCGTATTTAGCCACATCGTCGCCAAAGACGCTTAGCAATGCACCACGACCACAAGTTGGGTCATAAACCTCTTTTATATCGCCTGCCTCTTTTTCGACTATTTCTTTAAGCATCTTACTAAGCTCTGGCGGAGTATAAAAGATGCCATTTGCTTTAAAATGCTCTCTTATGGCTTTAACGCTATATTCGTTCATCAAAATAACCCCTTTGCTCATCTTTTATTTAGCGCCTAATACAAACAACTATTAAAAAAATCAGGCAAGCTTTTTATCTCGCCTTTATCCTCTAGCATATCTCTTATTTCAAAGTGTTCTTTTAAACTTAGCGACATCATTAGCTTTGATATAGTCTGAGTTTTTACGCATTCAAGTTCTTTAGCAAAAAGCGTCATCTTTCTTTTGCCAAGCCTTGCCATAAAAAAAGAGCGGTTAGTATCATGAAATTTTTTGATCTCACTTTTGCACGCATCTTTTGCCTTTTTGCGGTATAGGATAAATTTGTCGTCCATCTTATGCCCCTTTGCTCTTGATAAGCTCTAAAATCTCATCACGATCGACAAAAACACTTCTAGCAGTTACGGCGTAGCGCTTTATGATGCCCTTTTGCGCCCATTTTTTGATCGTTATGATGCTTAAATTTAGCATCGCCGCCGCGTCCTTATAACTCATATAATTTATTTTCTCTATTTTCATCACTCGCCCTTTAAAAATCGCTCTTTGATCTGCAAATTCTCAAAAACTACACATATATGATTAGCTTTTGCAAATTTATATTCCTCTTTTATGCCCTTGCTCTTGTCGTTATAAAGCACATCAGCGATAAAGAGAAAATCGCACTTTTTAAGCTCGCTAAAGCACATTTTCATAGCCTCGTCGCGGCTTATGCTAAGCTCGCCAAATTCTAAAACTGGCACGAAAAAGCTAAATTTCGAGCTGAAGATATGCTTAGCCCTATCTTGTGCTTTATTTGCTAAATAAAAGGCATCGCCAACGCTAAAGCCTGCATTTAGCACCGTATCATAGGGGCTTGCAACATATACTTTTAGCGTCTTTTCTGCTTTCATCGCATAAGCCTCTCTCAAATGTCTTATAGAGGGGTAGCCCTCAACCAAATTTCTTAGCTCATCCTTGCTAAATGCAAATGCCGCTTTTTGTGTCTTAAACATACTCTGCCTTTTATGCGGATTTTGTAAAAGATAAATGACGTCTGTTATCTTTTATAAAAGCCACTTGCTCGCCAAGCACACCAATATCCACGCCGTAAGGGTAGGCATTGCCAGTTAAGCGATTAATCATCTCGTCCATTACCGCCACATACTCCGCCAAGCGGTCATATTCTGCGTGATCGATAAATTTATCCTTGAGCTTAAAAGTAAGCTCTAGCCTATGCCACCCTTTTAAGCTCTCATCTAGCTTTTGATGATGGTAGTTTGTTTGCTTCTCAAACTTATCGTAAAAGCAAATTTTCTTAAGCCCATAAAAACGCTCATAACACTCGTTTTCGTAGATAGTGGTTTTGTAGCTTATAAACTTGCCACCAAAACGAGTGAAACGTTTTGCAAACCACTCTTTTGAGCTTGACCCTGCCTGCTCATCGCACTTAAAGTCGTGTGCTATGTCAAATTCGTAAGGCTTAAAACGTCTTAAAAATTTACTTAGCACTTTGTAAGTTTCTTTAAAGACTTCACGGCTAGGCTGGTAAAGTCCTGCAAAGACTACTTTTATATAGTAGCCATAAGGTTTTTTACGCTTTTTGCAAAGATCGTTTAGCTCGTTTGAATTCTCAATTACGATCATCGAGTTAGTAAGGCTCGTAACACCTCTTTTAAAGCTCACATAGCGGATCTTGTACTTCACATCTTCAGGCAATAAAAGCGGCTCGTCTGGCTTATCTTTTTTATATTTCTCTTTCACGTAAGTCGTGATCGCTTTATTTCTGTTAATGTTTCTTAGTCTTGTATTTAGCTCTATCTTCTTCATAAATTTTAAAAAGCTAGACTTTGAGAGGATAAAACGATACGCATCAATGCCAGTGCTAAAATCAACCTTTAGCCCTTTGGCATTTTTGACACTCTTAAATTTAGCGCTCATATCGATACTCCTCTATCAAATGCAAGATCAAAATTTATTGATCAACTCTTCTAATAACGCACAAATCATAGCCGCGATACAAAATACGACAAGCCAAGCATAATTACTCATCTTTGCCATCCTCTTTTTCAATGTGAAGCTCTATTTCTATCTTGTCACTTAGTCTTTCTAATGTTTCAAGATAATTTTTGCGATCTTCTCTTAGATCTTTTATCTGCATATCTAATCTATCGATAGCATTTCTTACCTCAAAAAATCTCTTTAAATTTATAAGTAACTCTGTATTCATTTCTTAGCCTTTCTCATACCCTTAAAATTGCCATCTTTTGTTAGCTCGACCTCATAGCCAAGTGCCGCCATCGCCTCGATAAAGGCTAAAATTTCGCCTATCGTTTTAGTCGTATGCACGTAATAACTCCTCCGCCTCTTTTTGATCCACTTCTCGCAAGCTACCATCTGGCGCTTTTACTACCCCATCGCCAATATAAAACACCGTACCATTTGATCCGCCGCTTATCTGAGCGTTTGACGACTTACGCCAAGGGATACCATCCGCGTCTAGCACTCTCGCCGCTCGCCTACTCACGTATGAGCCGTTTGAGATTTGAGATAGTCCCCTTTGTTTGCAATACTCTTTTAAATTTAGACCTGTCTCGTTATATACCATCATCGAGAGCGTAAGCATTTTTACTCCTTTTTTAATACTCATTAAAAAGCCCTTTTGCTGTAAAATCCTATGGCACAAAATAAAACCCAAAAGGACTTTTTAATGAAAACCCCACTTATAGACTTTAGCGACCATCTGCAAAGCGCAAGCGATGACATAAGCCACCACGTCGCAAATATAGACACATATATAAGGGTGCTTTGCGCTATCAAGCTACACGAGATAGGACGCTTTAGCAACGAGGAGCTAAGCAAAAACCTAGATGATATATTTAAAAATAGATCAGCCCTCATAAATACCAACTCCAAAAAAGAGACAAAAAGAGCGAAAGTGTCGCTAAATAAAGGGCAAATAGCGATGTGGATACTAGAAAAAATAACCACTTTTGCCATCTTTTTGGTTTCGCTTCTTCTCGCAAAGTGGGCTTAAAAAAATGGTTAGTTAGCTCGCTCGCAAGCTCTTTTTTACGCATGTTTGCATCCCTTTTGTTTTTTAAGCCTCATTTATGGCTTACACTCTATAATTATTAAATATAATAATTTTGATAGGGGAATTATACTTCATAATGAAGTATTTGTCAATACAAAATGAAATATTTTTTAAAAAAGGAAACAAAATGACGTCTTACGATGATATTGTGCCGATTTTAAAGGAACTGGCAGGGGCGAAAACAATAAAAGAACTTGCCGATAAATTGGGGATTAGCCCACGAAATTTTAATACGTGGAAAACTAGAGGCGAGATACCATTAAGAACATTAATGGCACTCTCTCATGCAATAGGAATAACCAAAGAACAGATGATGAGCGCTATTGAAAATGGTGCAAACCATGCGGATAAACCTCAAATACATCAAAATGGCGTAGGACAAGATTATAACATCAAAAAGATAACTGCCTACAAGGCGAGTGCAGGCGGCGGCAATGAGATCGACGACATCAAAGCTTACGAGACTGGCGAGCTAATGCCGATTGCCAAGGCGTTTTTTAAAACACCGCCTAAAAAGGAGCTAAACGCTATCGAGATAAGCGGCGAGAGCATGATGCCGATGCTACATGATGGCGATTGGGTTATATTTTGTGATGATGGCGAGTTTAGAGGCGATGGGCTTTACGTAGTAAATTTTAGCGGTCAGCTAATGGCAAAAGTGCTACAACTAAGTCCTAAAGGCGAGCTAAAGATCATCTCGGTTAATCCAAATTTCGCAAGCTACGAGATCGATATAAACGAAACGCAAGAGCATTTTAGGATCATAGGCAAAGTAATAAAAAGCATAATTTAAAGGAGAAAAGATGAAAAAACTATTTTTGATTTTACTTTTGGGAGTGATGGCGGTTGCCGCCGATAAATTTGACTGCTCTAAGCGATATTGTAAGCAGATGACTAGCTGCGCCGAAGCTTACCACTATCTAAAAGAGTGCGGACGCAGTAGCTTTGACCGAGATGGCGACGGCGTGCCATGCGAGAATGTATGCAAAGGTGCTAAAAAGAAGTAAATTTAACACCGCTCCGACAAATACGGCATATATTTCGACTTAATCTCCGCTGAATATAAAGGATATGGCTATGCCAAAAAAAGAGCGATAATCGCCGAACCTATCGCTATAACTATATCCTTTTATCAATATACTTTAAGCATCAATTAAAAATCCCATCTCTTAATAGTGGCGTAATAGAGTAAAAAATTCTCATGGGTCCTCCTCATCCCTTATTTTTAGATGCGGTGGCAAACAGCGAAAAAAAGAGGGTTATAAGCGTTTTTTAGGGACTTCGTTATCGTTTTTTTTGGTAAAAATGGTTATTTTTTTATAAAAAAAGTGTATTTTTCTTAAATAAATATAAAAAATGTGATGTTTTTTAACAACAAAATAAAAAGAAGTTTAAAAATAAAAATAAAAGCAAGTTTAAAAATGTCAAAGCTATGTTTCAAAAAGAGTAACAAAAAGGGTCATCAAATTTATGGTATAGAATAGAACGAAAAAAGCATAATAAAAAATTAAGATTTTATTTTAAATAAGCTTTGACTCATTAATCAAAGCTTTATTCTAGAATTGCTCTTATTTGGAAAATGTATAAAAGTTTTTGATTAATTTTTGTTGAGGTTAAAAAGTTAAAAATTATGAGCAAAAAGTTAAGGACATAAGAGAGTATAAGTGTTTTATACAAGGAGACATTTGTCTCCTTGTATTTGATGTGAGACTATGCTATATGTAGCTTTTCGCTTTCGCGAGCTATATAAAAGTCTGTAGTTTCTTGGCTTGCATTTACAAAGTCAAGAGTTTTTATAGACCAACTGCTCAAATGCTTATCTAAAGCATATTTAATGGCTTTTTCAAAAGCTAACTTTATTTTTTGCTCTTGTTGTTTATTCATACTATCTCCTTTTGGACTGGTATCAAATCTTTTTTTCTCAAAATAAGCCATTTTGATGTAAAGAAAATTACCACATCGATATTATTTAACTCTTTTTTTAGGGTATCATTATTTGCTATATTTTTAAACAATTCTATAGTTATTTTATTTCTAGCAAATATTTTTATTTCTTTTATGTCTTCGCACTTACTACTTATAAGGAGTTTCAAGGACTCCATAAAAACGCTTTGTAAAGCTTTGACTATTTCGTTATCATTGCCACCGTTTAGAGTACATTTTGGCGTTATTGTCATATCAAATATTTTTAACCAACCGACATCCGAACGCGGAAGAGCACGGATAACATCAAGTAAAGCAACACATTCTTTGCTATCTTCGTCATGTAAGATATAAGCAAAAAACTCTTCCTTTTGAATATCATCAATAAGCCTTTTTATTTTATCGTCGATATCTTGAGCAAATACAGAACCTTCGTCGCCTTGATCCTCACAAATTTTTAACCAACTTTCAAGTAGGTTTTCTAATTCTTTTTTGGTTGCATTGTTTAACATAATTATACCACATATCCTATTATAAAGATTTATTTTAATTGAACGTTTAAAGTGTTTTTATTTTAAAGAACTTAATCAATGTTAGATATTTTTGATATTCAAAGTTTGTAATTTTACAAAAACAACCTTAGCATATAATTAAATTATATTAAATATTGTACTAAAAAAAGAAATTAAAGATTTCTTAAACGAAGGTAGAACACTAACAAAAATGGTATAATAAGCTGGTTATCGGTTATCACTTCAAAAGCCCTTTTTTAAAATTTACAAACAAAAATCAATGAGTAAAATTATAGAGATCTTTGCAAAATCCATTTTTATAAAGCCTCGCTTAAATTTGCTAGAGTGGGCGGAGCGATATAGATTTTTGAGTAAAGAAAGCTCGTCAAGTTTTGGCAAATTTAAGGCTTTTTCATATCAGTGTGAGCCTATGATCGAAATCTCAAATCCAAAACGCGAAAAGGTAATTTTATTATGGGCTTCACAGCTAGGCAAGAGCGAGCTAATAAATAATGTTTTGGGTTATTACATCCACCAAGAGCCAAGCACTATTTTGTTTATGCTGCCTAACAAAGACGACGCAGAGGATTACTCAAAGAGGCGTTTAGCTCCAATGTTTCGAGATACGCACGAGCTAAGCGAACTAATCAATGCAAACGACGCAAACAATACAATACTTATTAAAAACTTCAGGGGCGGAAATTTAGCCCTAGTTGGCTCAAACTCGCCATCAAAACTAGCTAGTAAGCCTATTAAAGTTTTGCTAGTTGATGAGGCGGATCGCTGCGAAGCTACTAAAGAGGGCGACAGCATAGAGCTAGCACAAAGACGGACAGCTACATTTTATGATCGCAAAATAGTTATAAGCTCGACGCCTACCATTTCAGGCGCCAGTACGATCGAGAAAGAATTTATCAACTCCGATCAAAGGCTATTTTTTGTAAAGTGTCCTTTTTGTCAGCATGAACAAAAGCTAATATTTGAGCGTATCATATACGAGCTAGACGAACACAAAGAACTAATAAACGAAAGCGTAAAATATCAATGTAGTGAGTGTGGTAGCCTACTAAGTGAGCAAGACAAGAATGAAGCCGTAAAAAATGGACGATGGATCGCACAAAATCCTAAATCAAAAATAGCAGGCTTTTTCTTAAATGCTATATATAGCCCTTTTTACAAAATGAGCGAGATCGTAAAAACATACCTCGACACAAAGGGCGACGAACTAAAAATTCAAACCTTTAAAAACACCATCGAAGCTCTAGCTTATGAGCCACCAAATACAAGCTTTAACGAAAATGAGCTATTAAATAGGATCGAGGAGTATAACGATCAAAATTTATCGCAAAATATAAGCTTTGTAACTGCTGGAGTGGATATACAAGGAAATCGTATCGAAGTTATTTTTATAGGTTGGTGTAAAGGTTATGAAGCTTATAACATCGATTATAAGCAAATTTATGGGAATACTGATCAAGATGAAGTATGGCAAAAACTCTTTAGAGAGCTAAAGCGTAAATTTAAAAGAGAGGATGGAAAAATACTAAGCACTACTTTGGTGCTAATTGATAGCGGCTTTAACTCCAGCCGAGTTTATGATTTTGTGAGCTTAGCACCAAATTTCATAGCATCAAAGGGTGCAAGCGAGGCGAGCCAAAAAGTAGAGTTTTTAAACAAAGTAAGAGTGCTAAAAAAAGGCGTTAGGCTAATAAATATAGGAACATTCAAAGGCAAAAGTGAGTTTTTTAGGCTACTTAGCATAAAAGAAGCTGGCGAGGGATATTTTCACTATAACAAAAATTTCACAAATGAATTTTTTCTGCAACTAACCGCCGAGAAGTTGCAAGAGGTAAAAAACAAAAGAGGCTATACAAAATTGCAATACGTTAAGACCAGGGAAAGAAACGAAGCTTTAGATATAACAGTACTAGCATACGCAGGGGCAAAACTTATCAAAAATGAGCTAAGGCGAAAAAGGATTAAAAATGCAAATTCATAAAAAGGTGCTGGTAAAAAAGACAAGATACGATCTAAATATGAGCGTAGAAAATGCATCACGCTTTGAGCAGCTTTGCGAGGCGTACGAGATGAAAAAGTCAGATATGGCAGATTTGATTATAGAGAGCTTTTGCAAAGGCAATCCACGATATAACCAGTATTTAATAAATTTGAGAGTTTTAAAAAAGAAATTCCAAGACAAAGTAAATCAAGATATAAACCTTTTCAAAGATGAGCCATGCAAGTAAGCACAAAAGAGCTGAGTAATGCTTTAGGGCTAACCGATAGAAGAGTGCAAGAACTAGAGAGCGAGGGCATTATAAAAAAGCTAGAGCGTAATAAGTGGGATTTGACCGCTTGCATTGATGCTTATCTCGACTACAAAATAAAACTTGCCACCCAGAGCTTTGAGTTAAGCGAGGCAAGAGCTAAAAAAGAGTTAGCAGATGCAGAGCTAAAAGAGCTAAGACTAGCTAAAGAAAAAGGCGAAGTAATAGCCATTGATAGATTAGAAAAAGACTTAAGCGACATCGCCGCCGCCGTATCAAATAAGCTTTATTCGTTGCCAAACAAGTTAAAACGCAGCATAAATTTAAGCGATGAGGTAGAAAATGCTATCAATAATGAAGTTGAAAGCATATTAAACGAGCTAAAAGATGCCAAAATTTATAAAGATTTTGCATAAATAAGTTTTAAAGCCTTTAACATTCAAAAGGCTATCCCCTCTTTCTCACTTGTAAAAAATATTTATAAATTTCTCTAAAATGAGCCAAAAAAGCAAAAGGCTAAAGGCTTATGACTACACAAGAGAGAATTTTATTAATCGATAATGCGATCGATGATGTTTTGGATAACCTCAAAGATGGCATCGAGATAAAAGAATACTGGATTGATAACCTAAAAGTCGTAAAGCGTAGCCCACTAGAGCTAATAAGCGAGCTAAGAAGAATAAGAGCAAGCATCATAAAAGACGCGCAAAAGGCAAAAGCGACTAGCAAAACATATATTTTTGGGGATAGGTATTGATGAAGCGAAAAACAAAGCAAAATTTATCTAAAAACATAAGCGTAAAACCAAAGATAAATTTTTTCAAATATCCAAGCTTAGAACCTAACCGAATAAACTCATACGAGATAAGCCAGCTACTAAGAAATCAAGACATCGACAAAGTAAGTGCAAAGCTAAGAAAGCAAGCACGCAGTATAAGCACGTCGGTATCTCTAACAAGTGGCTTTTTTGAGACGCTATGTAGTGAAATTTACGGCGAGCAAGGTTTTATCCTTGATATAACCACACCAAAGAAAAATCTTAATCAAGCCGTGCAAAAATCATTTTTTGAGTGGGAGCATATATGCTGCAAATATGGCGTTTATGATTTTGGCGATTATGAGGAGATGATCCTAACTGCGCTTTATCGCGACGGCGAGGCATTTATCAAGCTACACAAAGGCGATATGCTACAAATCGAGCTAATCGACGCCGAAGACATAGATAACGACCTAACCGACGAGAGCAAACATATATATTACGGCATAGAATACGATGCCGAGCGAGAGATGACGCCAAAAGCATACTACCGCCTGCTTAAAAATGGCAAATATGAGGTAATCCCAACATCCGAGATTATACATATTAAAAAATCATCGCTTTCAAAACAAAAAAGAGGCGTAAGCAAGCTAGCAAGTGCGATCTTTGACACTCACAGCAAAGACAAGCTAAAAAAAGCAGAGCTTGACCGCGCAAGGCTTGCAAGTGAGCTAACTGGGTTTTTTACTCACAAAGATGAGGGATCGATACTTGGCAATGTCGAGTACGGCGATGACGGCGAGATAAGACAAAAAGAGATAAATTTACCTGAAAGCGTGCAGACTGGCACATTTACGTTTTTAGAGGATGGCATCACTCCGCAATTTGTAGAGCCACACAATCCGATAAACATGGAGTATTTTTTAAAAAGCACCGATAGGGATGTCGCTCGCTCGCTAGGGCTTAGCTACTCCACTTATACTGGTGATTTGAGGGAAGTAAATTACAGCTCCATCCGTCAAGGCACGATTGCAGAGCGCCGAAATTTTAAGAGGATACAAAATTTCATAAAGCGCAAATTTCACGACGAAGTTTTTAAAAGGTGGATGGAGTGCGAACTAATCGCAGGACGTATCAAGCCAAGCGACTATAAGCAGCTAATAGGACACTTTACATTTAAATCCCAAGGCTGGGAGTATATCGATCCAGTAAAAGAAGTAAATGCAAACAAAATCGCAATTAGTGCAGGATTTAAGACAATAACCGAAGTTTTAAGAGAGAAAGGCGTCGAACTTGATGATTTTATGGATGAGTTAGAAAAAGAAAAAGAGATAGTGGAGAAGCTAAGAGAAATAAAAATTTTAAAAGGAGAAATTGATGAACAAGATCAATCTACAAAATGAGGATATATCTAAATTTAAAGCCGTTTTGGCAGATAACGCGATAAACGACGAAGCCAAAACAATAAGCTTTTTGGCACTAAGTCATAACAATTTGCATAAACGCAGCTCATTTTTTGGCGACGAGTATTATCTAAGTGTGGATTTAAACAGTGTGAAATTTGAAGCCACGACGCTATATTTAGATCATGATGTAAGTTTTGAAAACGCTATCGGCAAGATCATAGATACAAAGCTAGATGATAAGGGCTTTAAAGTGATCGTGCAGTTTAACGACGAGGTAAGCCAAAGCCGTGAAGCATACGCCAAATTTAAAGCAGGCTTTAGCGATAGCGTGAGCGTAGGATTTAAGAGTTATGAGCTAAAAGAGTGCGAGCCGATAGGTGGTATCGAGCATTTTGAAATAATAAACGGCGTAATAAATGAGCTTAGCGCAGTATGGCAAGGAGCTGATCCAAATGCGAAAGTGGCAAATTTTGCAAAAGAGCAAGAAAAGCCAAAAGCACAAAATCAAGAAATACAAAAAGCAGATGAAAAAATAGAACTTAAAGCCGAGAAAAAGGACGAAACAAGAGAAATCATCGAGTTAGCCGAAATTTTAGGCAAACAAAATGAAGCGCTCGAGGCTATAAAAAGTAAGATGAGCTTTAGCGAGTTTAGTAGCAAGATAAAAGAACAACAACAAAAAACCAACGACATAAAGGAGTTTAACATTATGAAAAGAGAGAACACGCAGGAATTTAGCCTGGCAAACATAATCAAAAATGCAGGCAATGCCAGCACAGCAGATTTAGGCTTTGAAGTAGAAAACTACTTTAACAAAAGCAACGGTCGCTTTGTTTTGCCGCCTGACTTTGGTGCGAGATTTAGCGATAGTATCACAACGACGACACAAGGCGCAGGCGCGATCGCGACTGAATTTAGAGATGATTTGCTCATTAAAGAAGTAAAAAAAGAAAGCCCACTTTTGAGCGAGTGCAGCTGGCTTGATGGGTTAAGCCAAAGGGTGGAAATCCCACGCAATAACTCAAACATTACCGCTGATTTTGTAGAAGAAGGACAAAGCAGAGATAGCGAAAACTTATCGTTTGACAAGATCATTCTTGAGCCTCATACGTTGCTCGCAACTATTAGGATCACAAGAACGATGATGAATATGTCAGCCTTTGGACTAGAGAGCTTTGCATACAAAGCGATGAAATTTGCAATACGTAAAAAACTTGAAGAAGTAATCCTTTACGGCAAAGGCGTAATTAAAGGCATTTTTGAGATAAGCGGAGTACCAAGCATCGCAGGATATATGACTGCTCCGACGTTAGAAAAGACTTTAAGTTTCGGCGACACACTAGAAAATAACAACGGCAATATTGCAAACGCTAAATTTGCGCTAAAAAATAGCGATGTAAGCAAGCTAAAAGCAACAGCGCGCGGCGTGTCAAATGAAAAGATGCTAATTGAGGAGCTAGAAAACCTACAAGGCTATCCATACTTTACGACACAGCTTATTAAAAGCGGTGATGTAGTATTTGGCGATTTTAAAGACATCTTTATCGGCTCATTTAAAGGCATTGAGCTACTTACTCACAACGAAAGAGGTGGCGATATTATCCTAGAGCTATATTTGGACGTAGATGCCAAACTTGCACGTGAGAAATCATTCGTAATTTCAAAGACAAGCGCATAAAAATGTCAAATTTTACCAAGTCTATGCAATTTTTAATGAGGCTTGAATTTAGCAGTCCAAGCCTTGCACTGCATAAGAACGAAACCGAAAACGGCTTGACATTTTTTGGAATTTATGAGTGTGCCCATCATGATTTTAAGGGATGGGAGCTTGTAAAACAAGCGCTAAAGAGCAAAAGCTTAAAAGAAGCTAGCGTTATACTCTATAACAACAGCGATCTTGTGGCTTTAGTCTATGAGTTTTATAAGCGAGAGTTTTGGGATAAGATGCGGCTTGATGAGGTAGAAAGCGACTTAAAAGCCAGCGAGATATTTGTTTTTGGCGTAAATGTAGGCACAAAAGTAGCCATAAAGCTCACTCAAACGCTTTTAAATGTAGCAGTTGATGGAGTTATGGGGACACAAACATTAAATGCGCTAAACGCATACGACGAGGACAAATTTAACGTTGAATTTGACAGCTATGAGATCGCATATTATGCAAGTCTAGTTAGCAAAAATCCAAAACTCAAAATTTACGCCAACGGCTGGAAAAATAGAGCGTTGGCAATTTAGAAAGGATAAAAAAATGAAGTATAAAATTCTTTACAATACGAGAATATCAACAAAAAACTATAAAGAGGGCGATGAAATTGAATTTAAAGATGGCACGGATGAACTTTTTATAAAAAGGCTCATTGATATTAAGTGCATTGAGCCAGTAGCGGGCAGCGAAAAGCCAAAAGAGACTAAAAATCAAAGAGGCACAAACGTAAAAGAGCAGGAAAAGGCAGCAAAACAACAAGCTAAAGAGCAGGAAAAGGCAGCAAAACAACAAGCTAAAGAGCAGGAAGAACAAGGCAAAAAACAAGCAGATGAAGGGGATGATGACTTGGGCGTTGATTTAGACGGCATTGAGGGTTAAAATGCTTAATATGCAGATGGTAAAAAGAGACGTAAAGAGCCTTTTTGCAAAGACAAACGCCACTTTAACAAAAGACGATGTATCGCTTAATTGTCACTTCAACAAATATACCAAAGTGATCTTTGATGATGGCGCAGTTGCAACGCAAACAACGGCGCTAATTAATGATGACGACGGCATAAAGCTAAGAGTAAAAGATGAGGTAATGATAAACGAGCAAGGATATATCATTACCAAAATCGAACTTGAAAACCAAGTAACAAAACGGCTATATCTAAAAGAGGCATAAAATGCAAAGAGAAACAATCATTAACGATCTTTTTACCCTGCTTAAGCCACTTTGCGAGAATGTGGAGCTTTTTTTAACTCCAGTATTTGAGCGTAAAGACTTACCCATAATTATCATAAAAGACACCGACGACACTATCGAAAACGATGCCTTTGTCAGCATCTCGCACGCTCTAAGCGTTGAGGTGCGGATGATAACTGCGAAATATAGCGCATCAAACGAGATAATAAAAGACGTTTTGAATGCTCTAAAAGGGTATAAAAGCAAATTTCTAAAGATAGAGCAAACAAGCCTAAATCGTGAGAGCTTTGAGCTATACGATGACGAGTATATTCTAAGCACGATCGCGCTAAAAATTTATTATAAAAGCGAGCTTTGGGAAGCATGAGAGAGCTATTTTTAGGAAAAATCTGCGAGGTTAAAAACGAGCTTGTAAGGGTTGATTATTTAGGCGCCATAACACCTTTTATACCTTACTTGCAATTTGCAAATTCATACAAAAGAAGCTTTACGCCGCCACGAGTTGGCGAGCAAGTTATGCTAGTTGATTTTGGCGGAGCAAAGATCGCGATAGGCAGCTTTTTAAATTCAGACTTTAGCACACCAAGCGGCGCAAGCACAACAAAAGAAGTAAGCCAGTACGAGGACGGCACGATAATAAGCTACGACACATCAAGCTCAACGCTTGAAATCACAAATCCAAAAGTGATAAATATAGTGGTGCAAAACGACATAAACGTAACTTGCAAAAACGCAAATTTAACTGCGCAAAAAACCACTATAAAAAGTCCTAGCGTGCAAATTTTAGGCAACACAAACATACAAGGCGCGATCACCACGTCAGGAGACGGCGGCGGAAGTGGTGAGTTTAGTATCAACGGAAATTTAAGGATAAAAGGCGATCTAACCACAACTGGCAACATAACCGATGCAAAGGGCGATCTAACTGGTCACAGCCACAACGACACCGATGGCGGCACATCACTACCTAGATGATTTTTTGAGCTTTCTAAAATCAGAAGGGCGAACTACATCTTTATCGATCCAAAGCCCCTTTTTAAGCAACTGCGCGTTTTGCTGAAAGGTAACATAATCTTTTGAAAATTTGTCATACGCCCACGCATAGCCATCGATAACCATTTGAGCGTTTATGTCTTGATCGCCATTGTATAAAACAGCCAAAGTGCGCCCATATTTGTCTTTACCTTTTTCGTTGATATTCAATGATTTATTTGAAATTAGATCGATTAAGTGGCGTTTTGAGGCTTTGCCAAATGGCTGCTTTAGCTCTGGTGCATCAATGCCATAAAGACGAATTTTAATCTTTTCTTTTTGGCTCGTTAATGCGGTGATAGTGTCGCCATCATAAATTTTAATTATTTTAATTGGATCGGCGAATAAAATAGATATAAAAAGCAAAAACATATAAACACATTTCATTTAATCCCCTTGTAAATTTTTGTCTATGTCATTTTATACAATCAAAGCAAAAAAAGGGCAAAAATGCATCAAATCGAAGTAGAGGAAAATTTAAGGCGTATTTTTATCACAAACAAATATACAAAGACCTTACGCCCTCTTTTTGGACTTGATAGGCATATAGACAAAAGCGCCGATCTTTATAACCTGCTGGCGCTAAAAGAGGATATAACCGAGCAGATCAAAAAGCACGAGCCACGCATTCAAACTGACAGCATAAGTTTTGAGGACGATAACGGCTCGATCATCTGCGAAATATCATACACACAAGATAAAGAAGCTAAATTTTTAAGGCTGAATATATGAAAGTGCCAAATTTTATAAAGCCACTAGATATAGACAAAGAGCGAGAAGCTATCATAAGTGAGTTTAAAACAAAGAGCGGAAAGTTAGACTATACCCCACTAATAGGGGATGATTATATGACGCTTATTGATATATTTTTGTTTAAGCTTAACAACTTTATCGAGCTTACAAACGTCAAAATTTCTCAAAATTACCTACTTTTTAGCAATGGCGAGTATCTCGATGAGCTTGTAAAACTAATCGGCATAAAGCGAAATGAAGAGATAAAGCCAATCGCAAAGGTCGAAATCAAAGTAAATAGCTCAACTTTTTTAAGTAAAGGGACTAAATTTACAGATACCAAAGGGCATTTTGCATATCTGCTAAAAGATATATACGTAAGCGACACGGCGATAGTTGAGATCGAAGCGGCAGACTATTTTAAAGAGCCTTACGAAACTACGACACTTGAAATACCAAACATCTATATAACCGAGATAAACATAAAAGAGCCTTTTAGTGGCTTTAAGGCGCGCGAGAGCGATGACGAGTTGAGGGATAGATTTTTGTTAGCACTTCATCGCTTTAGCACTGCAGGCAGTGAAAAAGCCTATCTTTTTCACGTCTTAAGCGTCGAGGGCATAAGCAAAGCAAATGTATATCAGCTAAGTGCTGGCGTCGTGCAAATAGTCTATTTATCCAAATTTGAGCCACAAATCGCTAAAGAAAAGATCAAAGAGGCGCTAAAAGACAAAATCCCACTAACCGATGATGTACGCATAAAAGAGGCAAATAAAATCAATCTTGATCTAGTTATCGAGATCGCGCCAAAACAAAATTTTATGTTTAATGAAATTTTGGCAAATGCAGACCTAAGAATAAAAGAGTTTTTTAGCACGCTAAAGATCAACGAGACGCCACACATCTCGCAGATCATTGAAGTGGCTTTTGATGAAAATACAGCATCCGTTGAGGTAAAAACGCCAATCCCAGCAGCCGATCGAGATAGCATTATTATATTAAATTCACTTCAAATCAACAAGGCTAATCATGCTTGATCTAAGAGCCTATAACGATGTACTTTTTAGGGTTGATGAAGTCTTTGCGCCAAAAATGGATAAGTATTTAGCCTTTGATGAGCGATTTTTTTATAACCAAACCGATGTAAATAGAGCGTATTTAGCTCATCAATTTGATACCGAGCCTAAAAGCCTAAGTATAGATGAGACAAAAGAGCTACTAAAAGCACCGCTAAAAACCTACTTTTTTGAGGGGACAAGCGATAGTTTAGAAACTGGACTAAAGGCATATTATAGCGGTGCAAGTACAAAGCAGTGGAGCGAATACGGCGGAGAGCCTTATCATTTTAAGCTTATTTTGGACGCAAGCAAAGGGCTAAGCAAAGAGCAAGTAGCAAAGACCGATAAGCTAATCAAAACATATAAAAACGTGCGTAGCGTATATGATGGAGCAAGCATAAAAGCGACTGCTAGCATAAATTTAAAAGCCTACTCTTACACATTTAGCGGTGAAAACATAAGCGTAGATCCTTACGTAATATCAAATATAAGCCAAAGAGCAAGCTTTAAAGTAGGAGCTACTACGCAGATAAACGAGATCATAAGCATACCAATCAACACAAAACAAATTTTTGCAAGATAAAAGGATGATAAATGAAACAATACACACTTTTAACATTAAGCGGCATAAATAAGCTACTAAAAACCGCTAGCGATGGATCAAAGATAGCGCTAAAAGAGATCGTAGTAAGCGATTACGATGGAGAGCTAAGCGAGCAGACGACATCGATACCAAATGAAAAGTATAGGGGTGCAATAAACGCTGTAACGATAGACGAAAGCGATAGCAATATTCTTGATGTTGATATGGTAATACCGCCTGAAGTTGGCGGATTTTACATAAAAACGGCCGGCATATACTGCGATGATGGCTCACTCTTTGCAGTGGCAAGGTTGGCGGATACCTATAAACCGCTTTTAAAAGAGGGGTCAAGTAAAGACATCACATTAAATTTTAAACTTCAAATCGCAAACGCGAGCGAAAGCATTATATTAAAAGTCGATAATAATGTAGTGCTTGCTACAAGAAAGTGGAGCGAAAATCAATTCTTAAAAAAGACCGACAAAATAGACGCATACACCAAAAAAGAGAGCGATAAGAAATTCGCATTAAAAAATGACTTGCCAGAACTTGCGACTGAAGTTAAATCAGGAATTGTTAAACTCAAAAACTCAATAACTGCCAAACAAGAGGACGCAGCAGTAACTGAAAAGGCTATTAAATTAGCAATAGATGAAATATATGGAAAAATGGTTGGTATAGGTCAAACACTACAAAATGTGGCAAGTGAAAGACGACTTGATGAGATTTATGAAAACACTACTGGTAGGCCTATATATGTTTTAATATGCGGGTCGGTTAATTATCATTCCGCCCCTGCTATAGTACTTGTTAATAATATACAGATTGGATATTTATTGCCACATGCTGGTGTTTCAAACGTTGGACAAGTAAGTTTTTTTGTTCCTGCTGGTAGTTTTTATAGGGTTAAGACTGATGGTGCAGAGGGGACTACTATATCTAAATGGCTAGAGCTAAGATAAAAGGAGAATAAATGAAAAGATATAAAAATGCAAATAACGAAGTTTACGCTTATGAAGATGACGTAAGCGAAAAATTATTAAATCAAAGAATAAAAGAGCTAGGGCTAGCGCCAATAAGTGATGATGAGGCAAAAAAACTTTTAGAGCCAAAGGTAGATGAAAAAGCTAAGGCTTTAGCACAGCTTGAAGCAGATATAACAGAGTGTAAAGATGACATAAGGCACGCTCTAATCATAGGCAACGCTTCAGTGCTTGAAAATCTAAGAAATGAGTATAAAAGTCTTTTAGCAGAGCGTGAGAATCTACAAGAGCAAGATAAGTAGAAATAAAAGGAGTAGATATGGCAAGAGTAAAAAGATGTAATGTATGTGCTAGTAAGCTAGATAATGGCAACTGCACTTGGGAGGGGTGCCCTAAGTGCCCTAGTTATAAAGCAAAAGAGCAAGAAAAGCCAAAAGATAAAAAGGACGAGTAATGCTTAATTTTAGAGAGCTTTTGCAACTCTTTTGTATTGTAGTTATTGAGCTGCCGCTCGAGATAGCTGGCTATATAGTAGTGCCGATCGCTTTGGCGTTTTGCAACAAGCAAAGCGAGCATTTGCCAAAGTGGGCTAAGTGGCTTGAAGATGCAAGCGATCTATATGACGGCGAGAACTCGGCGATAAACGGCGATAGTGGTTGGCGAAAAGAGCATTATCCAAATGGCAAGAATAGGACGTATTTCGTGCGTCTTTTATGGCTATATAGAAACCGTATAGGCTATTTTTCAAGCCGAATAAATGGCGTAAAAGTGAGCGAAATAGATCCGTCAAGTATAAGAGTACAAGGCAATCCAAAAGTCACAAGCAACGGCGGAACAATAAGCGACTTTTGCAAAGTGACGCTAAAGCTAAAGGATGGACGCACTCGTTTTGGACTTTTCAAAACGATCCGCTACAAAGGCTTTTTAAGTGGCTTTTATTGCCGTATCTATATCGGCTGGAAACTGCTCGACGTGGCAGAGATGAACGAATATAACAAAGCCACGTTTATGCAGCCAGACGACAAGGCATTTTTAAAGAGCGTATGGGCTATCAATCCAATAAAAAGGGTAAAAAGATGAGCGAGAAAATTTACATAACTATTATTTTTGGTCTTAGCTTTGTGTGTGGCGTGCTCTTTTGGCTAAATAGCAGAGCAGCGGATAAAATCGACGAGCTAACGACCAAGATAGCATTAAAAGAGGCAAGCAGTGCGGTAACGAAAGCCGATCTTGACACTTGCAATGCAAAGATAGGGCTAACAAATGCGACCATAAAAGCCCTAAGCGTGCCAAAGCAAGACGAGGCAAAAATAAAAGAGCGTGTTGTAACAAAGATTGAGCGTGTGGCAGTGCCTATCAAAGACGCCGCATGCGAGGAGAAATTAACCTTTTATGAAAGGCTACTAAATGAAGCTAGTAATAAGTAGCCTAATAGTGGCGTTTTTTATGGTTGGTTGTAGCTCAAAGCCTGAAGTGATTGTAAAAACGCAATATCAAGATGTATATGTGCCAGTAGCGTGCATTGAAAAAATGCCAACAAAGCCAAAGTATAGCTCTAGTGATTTGCAAAGCGCTAAGGAGCTAATGGGCTATTTTCTCACATGCGAGGAGCTATTAAAAGGATGTGCAAATGGAACGAATAATAAAAAGAACTAAAGCCTTTTGGCTAAATAAGATGGTTGTAGTAGAAATAATATTATCCGTCCTAATAATGTACATCTTTACTTATAAATTTTAAAAAAGAGGCGGATAATGGACGATCTTATAAACAAAGTAGGTATTTATTTTTGGGTTGTAGTTGTCGGCTTTCTAGGTGGAGCGCTAGGGTCTATAAACGACAAAGAACAAGCCATAAATAGAGGGCGTAAAATAGTAAATTTTATAGTTGGCACTATTAGCTCAGGCTTTATTTGCTGGATATTCTTTGAAATAACATCATTTTTTACAAATAATAATGATCGCTTTAGTCTTGCAGTAGGTGGCTTTTTTGCCTGGCGCGGCACAGCGTGGATATGTGCCGTAGTTGATAAAGCGATTGATAAAAAAATAGATAGCTTTGGCGGTGGCGGTTATGATGATTTTTCTACAAAACCGCCAAGAGATTTAAATTTTTAAAAAGCCCTTGTAAATAAAAAGCGCGCCAATAAAATAAAATCAAATTTAATAAAAACGCATAAAAAAGCAAAATTAAAAGGAGAGAAAATGGCAGCAAAATTTGGAGTAAATGTCGAGCTATATAACGCCTCGCTTGCACCATACAAGATAAACAATGAACGCCCTATCGCCATAATCGGCGACGATACAAAGCTAACCGCTGGATTATATCTATATAGTGATATATTAGAAGCACTTAAAGAAGTTGGCGATGGATCGATAAAAGACACGCTAACAGACCTAAAAGCTACTGGGCTACATAATCAAATCGTGCTTAGTGTTTTTGCTAAAACAAGCGATCAAAATGCCGATGAGGTAGCATGCCAAAACGCTATCGATGAGCTAAAAAAATGTGAAGCCACGATCGGAACAAAACCTAAATTCTTTTTGGCGGTTGGCTATAACAATAAAGGCACACACGAGAAACTTAAGCAGATAGCCGCTTATCTGCGTGGCGTTTATGCGATCGAGCTAAATGAGACAAGAGAGAGCGAGATAAATACCGCACTTAAAACATACAGCACTAAAACAGCGATCATCTCGTATCAAAAAGTGATAAGGGTTGATAAAGTTGTCCGCCCTGCGAGTGCGTTTTTGATAGCACTTTATGCAAAAACTATGGCAGAAACCGAGTACGGATTTTCGCAAACGTATTCAAATAGAGTTATCGACGGAGTTATCGGAATTCAAGACAAAGTCGAGCTTATACAAGGCGAGGACTGCGAGGCAGATAGGCTAAGAGGTAAAGGCGTAAGCCTTATAATCGCCGATGATGGCATAAGGGCATGGGGTGGAGAAACTTGCAATGATGACTTATTTAGCTCGATACATACTTATGTTATTTTTTATACCGCCATAGATACGATTTTCAAAGCACAAAAAACGGCTATCGATAAACGCATGCGCGACGTACTCAAAAATGTAGTTGATAGCTTAGAAGCGTTTTATCTAAGGCTAACGGCGAATAACGTAGTTGTAGGCTTCGAGATCACAGTGCCAAAGGATCTAAACTCAAATGAAACGATAAGCGAAGGCATAGTCTATATAAAACATAACGTCCAAGAAATGCCATTAATCAAACGCATAGTCAATAGAATTTACCGAGTAACTGACTACTCACAAAAACTAATAGAGGAGCTTTGAATGAGCGCTAAATATTATGAGATAAAAGGCAAAATAGCTGAGTGTGATGAGGTAATACAAGAGGCTAAAAACACGAAAGGCAGATTAAAAAATGAGGTTTTAAACGCCTTAAATGAGCCGCTAAATTACGACTTGCTTTTTGGGTTAATAAGCGGTCTAAAAAGTGCGGATACGACTATAACAAGAACAAAAAAAGACCTAGAAATTTACAACCTAGCATTAGAAACTATAAAAAAGGATGAGGAATGTTAAAAGCGCAAGCATTTACAGGCGGAAATTTATTTATTGACGGCATCGGACTAATGGGTGAGGTCGTTGAGGTTGAGCTGCCAAAGATCGAAAAAGAGACGATTGAAACAAGTAGCGGCATAGGCAAATTTGAAGCAGTTTTGCCAGTAGTAAAGCCATTAAATACCAAAATCACCGTAAATAACCTAAATGAGCTATATTTTAAGATGCTAGATAGTTCAAAGACACAAAAACTCTATTTAAAAGCAAACGCTACAAACTCAAATGGAGAAGATGAACAAGTTATCGCCACTTTTGAGGGCAAGATAAAAAGCCTAGATGGTGCGAAATTTGAGTTTAACAAAGAGGCAAATTTAAGCTTTGAAGTAAGCTTAACATTTTATAAGCTCGAAATTGCAGGATCAAGGGTGATTTTATACGATGCGTTAAACCATATATTCGAAAATGACGGCGTTGATATGTTTTTAGCAATCCGTAAAAATATACTTTAAGGCTCAAAAATGGATCAAAATATAGACTTTTATAAATACGGCATAGAAGCTTACAAAAAAGATAGGCTTGCCGAGCTAAAGAGTAGAAAGCATAGGCTAAAAGACGAGCTTTTAAGGGCGCTAAATGAGCCGATGGATAAAAGGCTTTTTAAACAAATAAGTGACGATATGGTGCTTGTCTTAAGCGATATTGAAGAGATAGAAAAAGAGAGGATATAAAAATGCCACTTCAAAAAATCGAACTACCAAAAGAGGAATTTACATTTTCAGATGGGCAAAAGGTCTATCTAAAAGCCCCTACTTTGCTACAAATCCAATCTGCCACAAAAAACGCAAAAGGCGACGAGATCGAGCAGGCTAAAAATTTACTCGTTGATATGAGTGACGGCGAGCTAAATAAAGAGTTTTTAAACTCACTGCCGATAAGCGAGTGGGTAGAGCTTAGCAAGACGATAAGCGGATTTATGGGCGTTGATGTAAAAAACTAATAGAGGGGATTGCACTAATCACGCACTCCCTAAATTTTACATTATCCGACGTTATGGGATTAGAATTTAACGAATTTGTAGATTATTTTGAGATCGCAAAACGCATAAATCAAAACTAAAGAGCGGCGTTGCTGCTCTTGCTCTTATAAATTTTAGCAACGACAAAAAGCACAAGCAAAGGCACGCTTATATACCAAAACATGCAGGCGACTAAGCCGCCGACCATGAGGATGATAGGGAGCATAAACCCAGCCAAAAGAGCGCCTAAATAATCCATTTTAACCACCTTGTATAAAAATCACTAATATTTTACTAATATCAAAATAAAAAGGCAATATATGGCACAAGAAGCAACATTAACCTTTAACATGGAGCTTAAGGGGCTAAATAATATCTTAAAAGCCGTAGATAGAAGCACTATAAGCTTAGGCGATAAGCTAAATGCAAATATAAAAGCAGGCATAGAAAAGTATAACGCCGCCCTACAAAAGCTAAAAGTTGAGCCGTTTCAAAAAGCAGATTTCCACACACAAATGGCGAAGCTAAAAGAAGACTTGCAAAGAGCCACAAAAGCCAAGATCCGCCTAGATATGGACGAGGCAAAGCAAAAGCTAGCAAATTTAAAAACCGAAATCGTTGCAAGTGTGGCATCAGTAGCAGCGATCGCAGCACCGATCAAAAGTGCGATTGATTTTGAAAGCTCGATGGCAGATGTCAATAAAGTAGTTGATTTTAAAACGCCAGATGAGTTAAAGGAATTTTCAAACCAAATTTTAAATATGAGCCGCGATATACCGCTAAGCGTAAATGAGATAGCATCGATAACAGCATCAGGCGGACAGCTTGGCATAGCAAAAGAAAATTTAATGGATTTTACACAAACGGCGGCAAAGATGGGAGTTGCTTTTGATATGAGTGCCAAAGAAGCAGGCGATAACATGGCAACGCTTATGAATATTTTTAATATGAGTGTAGATGGCGTTAGAGGGCTTGGTGATACGATAAACCACCTATCTAACAACTCAGCATCAACGGCAAACAAGATAGTAAATGCAGTAGGCAGGATCGCAGGTAATGCAAAAGACATGGGATTAAGCGCAGATGCAACGGCAGGGCTTGCGAGTAGTTTTATCGCTCTTGGCAAGCAGCCAGAAGTAGCAGCAACGGCAATAAACTCAATGCTTACAGTATTAAACAACGCCGATAAGGCAGGCGGCGATCTTGAAAAGGCGTTTAAAGCCATAGGTACTAGTGGTAAAGAGTTAAAAGCACAAATTTTAAAAAATCCACAAAAAGCACTAACCGACTTTTTACATACACTATCAAAAATACCAAAAGAGAAAAAGACTGGCGTTTTAACTACTATCTTTGGCAAAAACTTTGGGGATGATATTTCTTTGCTAACTGGTGCGATAGAAAACTTTGATAAGGCTATGGCACTAAGTGGTAACAATAGACGCTTTGGGTCAATGGAAGCGGAATTTCAATCAAGAAGTGATACTACGGAAAATAAAATTCAACTAATGAAAAACGCGTTAAATGAGCTTAGTATAAGTTTTGGTAGGGTTTTTTTACCATATATTAAAAGAGGAGTAGAAAAAATCACGGAATTTATACAAAAAATAACCGAATTTGTGCGAAGTAATGAAGACCTAGTTAAAAAAATAGGTTTTAGTGTAGCTGCTTTTTTCGGCTTCAACGTGGCAATGACAACACTAAAAGCATCATCGGCGCTATTGACGCTCTCACTTGGCGGATACCGCCAAATTTTAATGATGTTGCCTTTTGATTGCTTAAAGCTAAACGCATCTTTGTCGCAGTGCAATATCTTAATGAAGACAAAGGCAATGCTTTCAGGGCTTGTCAATAACAACTTAAAAAGCTTTAGATTGGCAAGCAGTGCAGCAAGTGGCGCATCTCTAGGATTTGTCGGAGGGCTTAAAAAGATAGTTTTAGGCTTTAGAGCGCTAAGCCTTGCATTTTTAAGTAATCCCATCGGTCTTATTTTGGCAGCGATCGCAACGGCTGGAGCGCTAATTTATAAATATTGGGATCACGTAAAAGCCTTTTTGTTAGGCACATTTGAGGCACTTAGTCAAAATTGTGGGCGGCTCACAGATGCACTTAGTGGAGTTTGGAATAATGCCATAAAGCCTATTTTCTCAGGCATAGCCTCACTTTTTGAGCTACTTTTTAATCAAAGCAACGCCACATCCGAAGAGCTTGGCGCAGCAACAAACGCAGGGCGAGAGTTTGGAAAATGGATGAGTTATGCCTTAAATATTATTACATTCCCACTTCAAGCAGTGTGTAACATCATAAACGCAATAGCACTTATAATAGACATAGTGAGGCTTAAATTTAGCACATGGATCGAAGAAGCAAAAAGCCTATTAAATGACCTTTTGGCATTTTTTCAGCCAGTAGTTGATGCATTTAATAGTATTGTAGATGGCTTTAAAAATCTCGATATAAGCGGCGGTTTAAAAGATATGCTAGGGGCTAAGGACGGAGCGGAACGCAGTTGGTATAACCCTTTAAATTTATTCTACGATAGTAAGCCAAAAGCGCAAAGCACAAGCGGAGCGATAAGCGAGAACGCGGAAGCTAAAAGGCAAAACGCAGCGAACAATAAAAATCAGACTATTAACGACAACAAAGTAGTAAATATCACGATGAGCGGATCAAGCGCCACGCCGCAGGCGGTAGCCAAAGCAGTGCAAAATTCAAGTTATAGTTATGGGGATTAATAAATGAGGATAATTACGATCGACAAGTATATCTTTAGCATAGATGACAATGTCGCAGGCATCGAAAAAAACTTAAGTGTGAACTATGACAAGAAAAACACGATCACAAGACCAGTATATACACATTTAGGCGGATATGATGAGGAGTTTAGCTTTGAGGCGACTATCTTGCTTGATAATATTTTTAAATTTAGGGGCTTTGAGGAACTGGTAAAGCAGGCACGTCCACTAAAAATATCTGCCTTTGATCTCGTGCGAGATAACTATATACTCATCTACTCGATGACACAAAGCACCGATAACTTTGTCAAACTCTTTTTTAATGGCATTTGGTACTACACAAAAAAGATCAGAATTTCAGGCTATCTAATATGAGCGATTTTAATCAATTTAGCAAAGAAGTCACGAGAGTGTTAAGAAATGCGATGAATAGGACACTTACAAAAGTATCAAAAGAGCAAAAAGAGCTAATCGCAAAACGAACGGCCGTAAAAAAGCGATACCTTGATAAAAAGCGCCTTGTAAGACGTGGAGCGAGAGCGGACGACCTAAGTATAAAAATATTTGCCATGCCAAAGGCGATAACCCCTTTCATGCTCGAAGCTCACGCAAGACCAAAAGGATATGACTACGGCATACCAAAGGGGCGGCATTTCTATGTTAGAGGGCTTACAAAAACAAGGCAGAACAAAGGCAACACAAGCGGATTTTTGACAGGTCAAGCAGTGGCAAAAGATGGCAGGAGCTTTTTTTATTTACGAAAACTATCCGATCTTGACACAGAGGCACTAAAGATAAGCGATGCAGTGTTAGCTAAGGCGGAATATATATTTTCGCAGGAGTTGAAAAAATGAAAATTTATATAGCAAAAGATGATGAGAGTTTAGACATGATATGTTTTAAAATTTACGGCTCTTTAGATCAAAACGTTTATAGTGAATTTCTAAGAGAAAACGAGCATCTTTTACACAAAACAAAACTCAAAAGTGGCGATGAGGTAAATTTACCAAGCATCGAGCCACAAGAAGAAAAAAAGGCTAAATACTTATGGGAATAGCAGGATATAGAGCGCCAAAAATTAAAATCTTATATAACGGCGTAGATAAAACGGATATGATACCTTGGATCGATATAAACATAGACGACTATGAAAGCGACGAAAGCGACGTTTTAAATGTGCTTATGCACTGGAGCGCACCACTACCACGAGAAGAGGACGAGATTAAAATTTATATTGATGGTGCTTTTTTGGGTGATTTTACAATCGCCACGATAAAGTACAATTATAAGCAAAGCTACGAGATCGAGGCAATATCGGCGAATTTTTTTAAAGCATTTAGAGAGAAAAAGAACCGAACTTTTAAGGAACAAAGCTACGAGAAAATTTTAAGATCAATCGCACAAGAAAATGGTTATAACATCAAGATCGATTTTAATCGAATGGACGAGGTAGGCGACATCGAGCAATACGACTTAAGCGACTGCGCGTTTTGTAAAAAGATAGCTGACGATCTCGAAATAACCTTTTGCGTGAAAAATAAAACGCTCATTTTCATAGACAAAGACAAGGATCATAACCGAGTAGAATACACCATAACCGAAGACGAGATCATTGATCTAAACTACCAAATCAATCACACAAAAAAATATAATGCTTGTGAGATAAAATGGTTTGATAGCGAAAAAAATAAATCAGTCGTCTCAAAGGTAGGGGTGGGAACGCCAGTGCTTAAATTTAGCGATTTTGCACGTGATGAAGCAGAGGCGCTATCAAAGGCAGAGGCAAAGTTAAAGAGGCAAAAAAATAGTGTATTAGCTGGCACTGTGTCTATACATGGTCGCCCATTTTTTGCAGGTGGGTATATCAATATCAAGCTAAAGGACGAGCCAAAAACACTAAGAGCGATAATATCAAAGATTACGCATAGTATAAATAATAACTGGCTTAGCACGATCGAGTTTTTTTAAGCAAAATGTTACAATCGGAAACGAACCGAAAAAATAAAATATTTTTACGGAGTTAAAACGGAGTTAAGCAAAGCTTAAAGAAATAAACAACGTATTTAACGACACTATATATATAAATTTGATTTCTGGTGAACCCACCACCTACTTTCAAGCTTTAAATTTCACCATTTTTTATTAGACTTTAAACTTAGTTAAATTTAACTGTCTCTACCAACATCAAAGTGAAATTTAAATCCACTTTGACATAAATTTAAAATTTATACTCGATCTTTAAACCACCACTTATGCCGTAGTTTTTATCATTATCAAGCATACCGCTTAGCTGAGAAGAGAGAACTAAATTTTCGCTAAGCTTGGTGTCTGAGTTTAAAGTGAGCTTGTAGCTTAGCTTATTATTATCAAGTTTGTAATCAACATACTCATTTGAATTATTAAGCGAAACATAAGATTTATCTTCTGAGTTATATACACTTTGCTTTACTAAAAATTGCACGCTAAATGCGTTTTTCTCGCTGCTTAAAGCGTATTCTACTCCTGCAGCTACAGCCACATTAAAGTCATTTATGCTCTTTTGATCATATCGGCCATCTTTAAATCCATCAATGCCGTTAGCGCCAAGCTCTAGCGCAAGTAGTGGCTTTATGCTTTGCTCATACTCGCCGCTTTTAGAGAGTAAAATTTTATATTTATAGTAGTTGCTTGAGAGGATACCTCTGCCTTTTATGCTAGCTTTTTGCCTCTCATCTAGGCTTCGTTTTGAGTTTATAAAGGCAAAATTTAGATTACTTTGTATCTCATGAGGACCTCTTTCAAAAAGTCCATACGCACCAAAACTATAAATTTTAGCGTCATCTTTTAACATATTTGAACTAAATTTAGCCTTGCTTACTCCAGCGCTTACACCTAAGATAAACTCGTCATAACCTCTATCATAGCCGATATTTGTACCATAAAATTTAAGGTCGCCATCGCTTATTTTATCTTTAAAATAAGCACCATTTACATTTGCCCAGAAGTTGTTTCTCTCCCTGTTAGCTTCTGCTGCTTCATAAGCCATCTTCGCACTTGGCATGATGTCGCTTTCAAGTCCAGCTAGCTTAAACTGCGAGATATCAGCCTTTGCCCTTAGCTGCGTGACCTGAAATAGCCTAGAGTTCATCAGCTGGTTGCTGTTTTGCAAGGCTTTTATGCTCACTTTAAGAGCTGAAGTAGAAATTTCTTTCATCTCTTTATCTGCTTTTTGTGCTAGTTTTCTTAGTGCCTCATCGTCACCACTTGAGATTGCTTGCACAAATTCAGGCGTGCCTTTTAGCATATTTAATATTTTATTTTCTCTTTGGCTAAATTTAGAAACCCTCTCTTGCACTACATTTGACGAAACGGCTGGATTTTCTCCCTTTTTGTCGCTTAGCTTCATCTCGATCTTGCCACCATTTATGGCGTAGGTCATAAACAAATCCCCGAGTTTTTGCTCGTTGTTAAAGATAGCGCCCTCATTTATGATGCTTTGTGCGCTTACTAAAGTATATGTTTTATCAAGCGCCATACCGCCTTTAAGTGCCGCAGCAAAATCAACATCAAATTTCATCCCAGCGCCAAGGGTTATGACCTTTTTAAAGTCAAGTACTGGCTCATTTTCACTGCCAAAGTTCTTTATCTTTAGGCTCTTTTTTATGAAGCTATCAGGCTCAAAGCCAAGCTTTTGCGCACCACTAACCTCTAAATTTTCTATCTCAAATTTACCATCGCCTAAGAGCACATCTTTAGCCAAAGGCGTATCTTTGCCGTTTATAACCAGCTCTTTTAGCTTAGTTGCGCCGCCTCCCACTTTTAGTAGGCTATCGCTATCCATGACTATTTTATTGTCAAATTTAACGTCTTTAACAAGTAAATTTTTACTCTCAATATCCTGGCGATACTTTAAGCCATCATCATATGTATTTGAGCCATCAAATTTATCGATATAGTGAGTTAGCTCGCCACTTAAATTTATGACCGAGTTTTTAGCCGTGATATCGCTATTTAGCTTAGCATCTTTACCTATGGTAAGCTCTGATGATTTAAGCTTTATGCCATCTTTTGCACTAAATTTTCTCTCGTCCCAGTCAGGCTGAGAGAGTGTGGATGGGCGAGTTAGA
>QWCI01000638.1_pt1 | contig 35072 bp, 58 predicted proteins | sample 1972541 | NCBI WGS metagenome assembly QWCI01 (sample SAMN09866712, study PRJNA288562) | Human oral metagenome isolate term3_saliva, whole genome shotgun sequencing... | isolation source: mouth | host: Homo sapiens | place: USA: California | reverse complement strand
TAAACATATTGAGTGAAAAGTTCCTATCCATATATCTTTAGATATATCAGAACCTACAAGTGTTTCTATTCTTTCTTTCATTTCATTTGCTGCCTTGTTTGTAAATGTTATTGCTAAAATATTCCAAGGCATTATTCTTTTTTCTGTTATAAGATAGGCGATTTTATGTGTAAGTACTTTAGTCTTGCCGAGAACCAGCTCCTGCTATTACAAGAACTGGTCCTTCAGTTTCTAAAAGTGCTTCTTTTTGTCTATCATTTAATCCATCTACTATATCCATATTTTTTTCCTATTCTTAAATTTATTCTTATCTTTTGAACTTAATTAATTTTCTGTACTTTTTAGTTTTTCTGCTCTATCTGTTGCAATTAGATTATCTATCATTTCATCTAAATCACCATTTAAGAAATTATCAAATTGATAAACACTCATACCAATTCTATGATCTGTTATTCTACCTTGTGGATAATTATATGTTCTTATCTTTTCACTTCTATCACCAGACCCTACTTGGCTTTTTCTTTCATTTGCAAGTTCTCTATCTTTTTTTTCTTGTTCCATTTCATACAGTTTTGTTTTAAGCATCTTCATTGCAAATTCTTTGTTTTGTAATTGTGATCTTTCATTTTGACATTCTACTACAATACCTGTTGGTATATGTGTAAGTCTAACTGCAGATGATGTTTTATTAACATGTTGTCCACCAGCACCACTTGCTCTAAACACATCTAACTTAATATCTGCTGGATTTAATTCTACTTCAACATCTTCTGCTTCTGGAAGTACTGCAACAGTTGCTGTAGATGTATGTACTCTTCCGGCTGCTTTCTGTATCTGGAACTCTTTGTACTCTATGTACTCCACTTTCGAATTTAAGTCTACTATATGCTCCTTTACCAGATATCATAAATGTTATTTCTTTGTATCCACCCATACCTGTTTCATTAACATTTAAAACTTCTAACTTAAATCTTTTTCTTTCTGCATACATTGAATACATTCTAAATAATGTTCCTGCAAATAGTGCTGCTTCTTCACCACCTGCTCCTCCTCTTATTTCACAAATAACATTTTTATCATCATTTGGATCTTTAGGTATTAATAATATTTTTAATTCTTCTTCAAGTTTTGGTAGTTTTTCCTTTGCTTCATATAATTCTACTTCTGCAAGTTCTTTCATTTCTGGATCTTTCATTAAAATTTCTGCTTCTTCTTTTTCCTTTAATGTTTTCTTATACTCTCTAAATTTTTCAACTACTTCTGCTATTTCTGCATGTTCTTTTGCATATTTACTATATAATTTCCCATCGCTTATAACCTCTGGTGATATTAGCTTTGATGATAAGTCTTCATATCTTTTTTCTACTTCTTCTAATTTATCAAACATAAATTTTTCTCCCTTTTCACAAACATATCTTACCACAGATACAATTCTTTTTCCACATTTTACATTATATATGTGTATACTATACAAAAACACCACAAGCTTTTTAACCTGTGGTGCTTTTGTTACTATTCAATTAAACAAATCGACCAACTTGGTTCCAATAATCTTCTTATTTCTTCCAATTTTAAAATTTCGGCAAAGTAATCTAATCTGTAATTCGAAATCAATTCATGTCTTCTGGGATTCCAAAAAGTAAAATAAAATAAATCCCCTATTATATCGAATTTACAACTATAGTTTTTTTCAGATCTAAATATAATCTTTTTATAATGCTTATATTCATCCGTCAAAAAATCTATCATTTCATATATATCTATCTTACCCCCTTCCAAAATTTTTTCGTTTTTTTTAACCTTATCTGATCTTTTCATATCTTTTCCCTTCTTTCCTTCCTTTACTATTTAGTAAAGGAAAATTTAATTTATTATGTTTCCTTTTTATGTACTATATATAATATAACATCATATTGTCTTTATGTAAATGTTTTTCTTTCATTTTTTTCATTTACTAGTAATTATTAAAATGCTATAATTAAAGTAGTTATCATAATTCTAGTACAAGATACATGATAATAATTAAAAATATTTTTATGAAAGGAGATAAATATGAACAAAGAATATATTCCCAAAAAAGTTGTTTTGGCATATAGTGGTGGTTTAGACACATCTGTTATAACTTCATGGCTTAAAGAAACATATAATTGTGAAATAATAGCAGTAACTGCAAATGTTGGACAAAATGATGATTTTGAGAAAATAAAACAAAAAGCATTAAATTCAGGTGCTTCAAAATATTATGTAGTAGATTTAGTAAATGATCTTGTAGACAACTATTTTATACCTACTATGCAAGCAGGAGCTAAATATGAAAGGAAGTACTTACTTGGAACATCAATTGCAAGACCTATAATTGCTAAAGCACTTTTAGATATTGCACACAAAGAAAACTGTGATGCTATAGTCCATGGATGTACTGGAAAGGGAAATGATCAAATAAGGTTTGAACAGACTATAAGATATTTTGATCCATACATACATGTTATCGCTCCATGGAGAATGTGGGATATAAGATCAAGAGAAGATGCTCTTGAATATGCAGAGGCAAGAAATATTCCTCTTCCTGTAACAAGAGAAACTAATTATTCAAAAGATCTAAATATTATACATTTATCTCATGAAGGAATGGAGCTTGAAAAACCTGAAACAGAACCAAATTATAATAAAATTTTAGAACTTGTAAGCACACTTGAAAATTCACAAAATACACCTGAATATATAGAACTAGGATTCGAAAAAGGAATCCCTGTAAAATTAAATGGTAAAAAAATGTCTGCAACAGAAATTTTAAAAGAATTAAATATAATAGGTGGAAAACACGGTATTGGTGTTGCTGATATAGTTGAAAATAGACTTGTTGGAATGAAATCAAGAGGAGTTTATGAAAATCCAGGTGCTAAAATATTATATGATGCACATGAAATTTTAGAATCAATAACTCTTGATAAACAAACTATGCACTATAAGGAATTAATATCTATTGAATTTGCAAACCTTGTATATAATGGTGATTGGTTTACAACACTTAGAAAAGCTCTTTCATCATTTATAACTACAACTCAAGAAAATGTAACTGGTGATGTTAAATTAAAACTATATAAAGGAAATGTAATATCTGCAGGAGTTAAAAGCCAATTCTCATTACATAATGAAGAAGTTGCAACATTTGGTGAAGGACGGAATGTATAATCATGAAGATGCAACAGGATATATAAATATACATACACTTCCTACTAAAGTAGAAGCTATAATGAAAAATAAAAACAATAAGAATAAGTAACTTAAAAATACTTACTCCAAAGGGAGGTAAAATGGAAAAAAACAAAAACAATAAAGAGACAGTCGGTATATGGGGAGCAAGATTTAAAGGACAACTTGAAACAATCGCAAATCACTTTAACTCATCAATATCATTTGATAGTAAAATGTATAAGGAAGATATAGAAGGATCAAAAAAACATGCTATGATGCTTGAAATTCAAGGAATTATAAGCAAAGAAGATTTAGATAATATTTTAAATGGTTTAGAAGAAATTGAAAAAGACTTAAATGACGGTAATTTACAAGTAAACCCTAATTCTGAAGATATACATATGTTTGTAGAAGAAATTCTTACAAAAAGAATAGGAAAACCTGCTAAAAAATTACATACAGCAAGAAGTAGAAATGATCAAGTAGCACTTGATATAAAACTATACTTAAGAAATCAAATTCAAATACTAGTAAAAAAACTAAAACATTTAATTGAAACCTTATCTAATCTTGCTAAAAATAATTTAGATACAATAATGCCTGGATATACACATATGCAAATAGCACAACCTATTACATTTGCACACCATCTAATGGCATATGCTCAAATGTTTATACGTGATATATACAGACTTAAAAACGCTGAAAAAATAATGGATAAATCTCCGATAGGTGCAGGAGCTTTAGCAACAACTACATATGATATAGATCGTTTCTTAGAAGCAAGCCTATTAGGATATGACATGCCTACTAGAAATAGTTTAGACTCAGTCTCTGACAGAGACCATGTTATAGAAATTGCAAATGATATAGCTATAATAAGTATGCATATGTCTAGAATTTCTGAAGAAATGATAATCTGGCAATCAAACGAATTTAAATTTATAGAAATATCTGATAAATATTCAACTGGTTCAAGTATAATGCCTCAAAAGAAAAATCCAGATATGTGTGAATTAATTCGTGGTAAAACTGGAAGAATATATGGTAATCTAATAGCTCTTCTAACTATGATGAAAGGTCTTCCTCTTGCATATAATAAGGATATGCAAGAAGATAAAGAACCTATATTTGATAGTATTGAAAATATAATACCATGTATTGATATTTTAGATAAAATGCTTGAAACATTAACAGTAAACAAAAAAATTATGGCAAAAAAAGCAGAAGAAGGATATATTAATGCAACAGATGTAGCAGATTATCTTACTAAAAAAGGCTTACCATTTAGAGAAGCATATAAGATCACAGGAAGTATTGTAAAATATGCTATTGATAAGAAAAAAACATTAAATGAACTAACATTAGATGAATATAATACATTCTCAGATATCTTTACAACCGATATCTATGATGCAATTAATATTCATAATTGTGTAGAAAGTAGAAATATATATGGTGGACCTTCTAAAGAAGCAGTTTCATTACAAATAAAAGAAACATTAGAAGAAATAAGTAAATATTAAAATATTATACAAAGAAAAAAACAAATAAAAATATCTATCATAAAAAGAACATGTTCTCTGTTCTAAATTTGATAGATATTTTTTTATTATTATATCTTTTAATATATAATCAATAATATTTTTATTTTTTATAAAATGTATTTATCAAAATTAATTATAAGGAACTGCACATTTTGCATTAAGTTCCTTAAGAGGAGGAGAGAAAAATGAAAAAATTTTTTTTTTATTTAAAAATTTAAGAGATAAATTATACTTAGAATTTATCGAAATTTTAATGCAAAATGATGATCCTAAACGGATTAATCAAGATTTAAAAGAAAAATTTTCATTTGTAAAAAATTTTTGGTATTTTATAAATAATAATAATTTTAATTTATTACAAAAAGTTATGATTACTTTAAGTATGATTATATTTTTTGTATTCATTATTTATATACATTTTATAATATTCAAGAAATTAAATAAAATTTTTCAATAAAAAAGACCCTAATTGTGCTTTTTTTATTATATATATTATTAAATTTTATTCCATTCCAATTATATTTCCGGTTTTCATCTACATCTATTCTTTCTGCCTGTGGACTACTTGTAAGACCTGGCATTAGCATAACTCCTGCTGTATATACAACTACAAATCCCACACCATTTGATACAGATATATCTGTTATTGTCATAGTTGTATTTTCTTCATGTTCATCATCATTATCTGTAAAATAATATGGGCTTTTAGCTACACATACATACTTATTTTTTATTATATCATCAAATTCTTTTAATTTTTTTTCTGCATTTTCTGTATATATTATCTTCTTTGCCTTATATATTCTACTATTTAATTTTTCTATTTTTTCTTTAATATCATCTTCAATATTATATACATAATTTATTTCATTATTTCCAAGACTATCATTCTTAGTTTCATTAATTTCTTTAACAATTTTTCTTGCTATCTTTTCTGCACCTTTTCCACCATCTTTCCATGATGTACATTCTTCTATAATTATATTTCTATCTTCTTTAATTAATTCATTCTTTAAAAATTCTATTTCATTTTCATCATCTGTTTCAAATCTATTTATACATATAATAACTTTTTTATTAAATTCAGTTAAATTATTATAGTGTTTTAATATATTTTGTATTCCTTCTTCAAAACTTTTTTCTTTAACAGCTCTTAATGATACTACAAGTACTATTAAATCTGGTTCTTTTCCAAGCTCTCTCACTTTTATATCTAAAAATTTCTCTGCCCCTAAATCTGCACCAAATCCTGCTTCTGTTATAACATAATCTGATAATTTTAAGGCAAGATCTGTTCCAATTATACTACTACACCCATGTGCTATATTCGCAAATGGTCCTCCATGTACAAATGCTGGTGTATTTTCTAATGTTTGTACCAAGTTAGGCTTTATAACTTCTTTTAAAAGTGCCATAATTGAACCTGTTATATTTAAATCTCTTACATATACATATCCACCATTAACATTTTTAGCTATTATTATATTATCAACTCTTTTTCTTAAATCTTCTATATCTTTCGCTATACAAAGTATTGCCATCATCTCTGTTGCAACAGTTATAATAAAATTATCATCTCTTTTCTTTTCTTTTTTAAGTGTTTGAGCAATTGTTACTTTTCTTAAAGCTCTATCATTCATATCTATAGCTCTTTTGAAATATATCTTCTCTATATCTATTCCGTAAGTTATTTCCAAAATATATATGATTATCAATACATGCTGCTATCAAATTTACTGCAGATGTAAGTGCATGCATGTCTCCTGTAAAATGAAGGTTTATTTCTTCTTTTGGAACTATAGTAGATTTTCCTCCTCCAGTTGCTCCTCCTTTAAGTCCAAATACAGGTCCTAAAGATGGCTCTCTTAGTGCAACAATAACATTTTTTCCTATATAACCGAAGTCCATCAGCTATTCCTATACTCATTGTTGTCTTACCTTCTCCTTGTTTTGTAGGAGTTATTGCTGTAACTAAAATTAACTTTCCTTTTCTTTCTCTATTTATATAATTTGTATAATTTATCTTTGCCTTATTTTTACCATAAAATTCTAAATCATTTTCATCAATATTTATCTTTTTTGCAACTTCTTCTATTTTCATCATATATCCATATCTCCTATATATCTAATAATATTGTTACAGGTCCATCATTTAAAAGTTCTATTTTCATATCTGCCCCAAATATTCCTTTTTCTACAATAATACCTTCATTCCTTATACTTTCTATAGTTTTTTCATAAATTACATTTGCATCTTTTGGATTTTTCGCAGATACAAATGAAGGTCTATTTCCTTTTCTTGTATCTGCACATAGTGTAAATTGTGATATTAATAATATTTCCCCTTTAACCTCTTTTATAGAAAGGTTCATCTTATCATTTTCATCATTAAATATTCTTAAATTAGCAATCTTTTTTGTTAATTTTTCAATCTTTTCTTCTGTATCTTCTTCATATACCCCTAAAAAAATTAAAAAACCTTTTCCAATTTTACCTATAATTTCTCCATCTACTTTAACACTTGCACTAGTTACTCTTTGAATTAATGCTCTCATCTTTTATTCTCCTAATAAGTTCTTTTGTTAATATATTAACATCTTTCCTATTTTCAAATCCTACTGTTATAATACCATAATAATTCCCATTATTTTTCTTAAATATACTAAATAGGTTGTTCCATCCTCTTAATGTTCCTGTTTTTAAACCTATAACTCCATCTTCATACCAAGAACTTTTCTTATTTAAAAATGGATTTGTATTAGTAAGTTTCTGTCCTCTACCTGATAAAAACTCCCCTGATATCTGCATTTCTGCAGTTTCAGCATTTGAAATAATTTCTTTCATTTTATCTCTATTTTTTCATCTTTTGTAGAATTGTTTTTTAATATATCTGTGTTAATTTCTATACCTCTTTCAAAATTATATGCAATTTTTGTAAGAGTATATACACTATCTCCTGCTGATATTATAACTGCTGATGATATAAGATCATTTATAGTGTATTCTTTTCCTTTTATCAGTCCTGCAGAACTTGCATCTGTACTATTTAATTCTATTTCATTTCCTGCTTTAACTTTTTTATTTTTATCATAATCTTTCAAAATATCTAATACATAAACAAGTGTATATATTTTAGCAATAGATGCAGGAACTAAATTTTCTCCATCTTTCCCAATCTTATATATTATATTTTCATTATTGTCATATACTGAAAAAAATATATTTTTACTATCTATACCTGTAAGACCAATTTTTTTTATACTTTCTTTTATTTCATTCTCTTTTATAATAGTTTTTACTCTTGCATGAAAAATATCTTTTTTTAAATCTTCTTCCCATTTTAATAATTTTTGATTATTTTTTTCATCATTTATCTTATTATTTTCAAGTATTCCATATGTAATACATAGTACAATAATTAAAAATATTATTTTTAATATTATATTATTTTTCTTTTTTTTTCTCTTATTTGTTCTTATAATCTTTTCCACTTTTAACCTTTAGATATTTCCTTTTAATTTTATTTTTATTTTCTATTATTCACTTTTGTTTTCTTTTTAATATTACCATTATAATTACAATTATAATATATATTTTATAAAATAGGGAAGAAAAAAAGAAATTAATTCAAAAATAATAAAAATAGAGAACCTTACGTCCTCTATCTTAATCTATATCTTCTAAATTTATTTCATTAAAATGTTTTTCTAATCTTGTTTCTAAATTTTCAAAAGATTCTCCTGTAACATCTGAAAGTTCACTTAATAATACTTGTTTTGCATTTGTAAGCATCTTTTTTTCAGTTGTTGAAAGATTTTTCTTATTATTTCGTATGCTTAGCCCTTTATATATATCTGCAATTTCATGCAAATCGCCAGTTTTTAATTTTTCCTTATTTCCATTATATCTTTCAGTCCAATTTTCTGGCATAAAAAAGCTTTTATCTAATAGTGAAGAGATTATTCCACTTGCTTCTTCTTCTGAAACTAGAGGTCTTAATCCTAAGTTTTCTGCTGATTTAACTGGTAACATTAATTTTACTTCACCCGGCATTTTAGCAACATAAAACTTTTCAACTTGGTTTAATATTTCTTTTTCTTGTATATCTACAATAACACCTGCTCCATGCATTGGGTAAAATATTTTTTCACCTATTTCAAACATTGCTTATCTCCTCTCTTCTTAATACATACTTATTATATCATACTTATACCTCAAAATCAAAAAACTAAAACAATATTTTAAAATCATTTACATTTTAATCAGGTTTTTGATCATTATCATTTTTTCTTGTTTATTTACCTTTTTTAATGTTTTTTCCCTTTTTTAGGTAATACTAACATATCTATTGTATATGCTCCTGTAAGTGTTCTTACACTATCATGTATAAGCATATTTAAAGCATCTTTTGATATATTTTTTCTAATATAATCACCTATATATATTCTAAATAATTTATCTCCCGCCTTTATTTCATCATTTTCTTTTTTTAATAATTCAATTCCTGAAAAATAATCAATTTTACTTTCTTTTGTTTTTCTCCCACATCCTATTTTAAATGCTACTTTTGCAACTTCCAATGCATCTATCTTTTTTATAATTCCGATCAAAGTCTAAGCTTAAAAATATACCTTTTTCCTTATCATTTTGAACATTATATTCATCATAAAATTTTCTTAAATCTCCTCCTTGTTGTTTAACAAGCTTTCTAAATTCATAATATGCTCTTTTTGAAATTATAGTCTCTTTAACTTTCTCTTCTGCTTCTTTTTCTGATATATTTAAAAATTCTTTAACAATCAAAATTATAACATTGTTAAGTTCTTGATTTTCTTCTCCTCGTAAATATTCAATTGCTTCCATAATTTCTAAACTATTTCCGAACAGTATGTCCGAAGTGGTGTTTCCATAGATGATATAACTGCTTTTACCTTAACTCCTAACTTTTCACCTATATGATACATAATCTTTTTTAATTCTTCTGCATCTTTTTTTGTTTTCATAAATGCACCACTTCCATATGTTATGTCTATAACAATATTTCTTGCCCCAGATGCTATTTTTTTACTTAAAATACTTGATACTATTAATGGTTTAGAATTTGTACAACCGTATAGTATCTCTAAGTGCATATATTTTTTTATCTGCTGGTACTAATTCTTTACTTTGTGATGCTATTACAATACTATTTTCTTCCATCATTTCTTTTATTTCTGAAATTGTATAGTCCATCTTAAATCCTGGTATTGATTCAAATTTATCAACTGTTCCGTCCGAGTATAACCGAAGTCCTCTTCCGGCTCATTTTTAAAACAGAATATCCCATACTTGCAAGTATAGGTATAAGTGCTATTGTAACCTTATCTCCGACTCCTCCTGTACTATGTTTATCTAGTACTTCTTTTATAAATGTTATTCTTTTTCCTGAATTTATCATTGAACTTGTCAAAAAATATGTTTCATCAATCGTCATACCATTTATCATTATTGCTGTTATTAGACTTGCTGCTTGATAATCTGGTATTATTCCTTTTGTATAATTTCTCACAAAAAATTCTATCTCTTCTTTTGTCAGTTCTTCTTTTCTTATCTTTTTTTCTATTATCTCTATAATATTATATTCCATAATATTCTCCAAACTTATATTTTTTATCTATATACTATATAATATATCTTAATTATATTAATATTAATCATTTACTTTTTTCTATGTTCATCTAGGTTTTTTAAAAAACTTTTTCTATGTATTTTTGTAATTCCTTTTTCTATTATAGCATCATAATGTATCTTAGTTCCATACCCCTTATGTTTTGCAAAACCATAACCTGGAATTTCTCCCTCATATTTTTCCATTAAACTATCTCTATATACTTTAGCTACAATTGATGCACATGCTACTGTATATGATGTATCATCACCTTTTATAACAGAAATAATTTGATAATTTTCTTTTTTAGACTTTAGATCTTTTACCGCATCTACAATACATATATCTGATTTTTCTTCTAACCTTTCTATTACCTCTTGCATTGCTTTTTTAGTAGCATTTAATATGTTTATCTTATCTATTTCCTCTACTGAAACTTCTACAATTTCAACATATTCTGCATCTTTCAATATTTCTTTATTTAATCTTACTCTATTTTTTTCTGTTATTTTCTTAGAATCTTTTACCCCGAAGTATATTACTGCCTTTTTTCATTATTATTCCACAAACGACAAGAGGTCCTGCAATAGGGCCTCTTCCAACTTCATCAATTCCAAGTATATATTTATCTTTAGATATATCTAAATCAAAGTTCTTTAATTTTTCTAAATGTTCTTTTTCTTTTTGTAGTCTTTCTTCTTTTTTCATATTCCCTACTTTTTTTAATTATTTAATACTGTTTTATCCGTATTTTCAAATATTTTTGCTATATCACTATAATCTATTGTAATTACTGTATTTCCTGAATTGTCTTTTTTCATTATTCCTTTATTTGTAAGTATTTTATCCTTAAAATTTGTTTGTTGTGATTTTAAGTAAAATATTCTCATACCCCTTGGAATAAGTGCTTGCGATATCCCTATCTTTTCTAAAGAATCACCTTCTAGTTCATATATATCATAATTAGATGGTATTGTGGTTCCATCCGGAAATCCTGCTGATGAAACACTAGGTATATCTTTAAATAATTTAAAACCACTTCCAAATTTGCTTTGATATTTTGAATTTATATCTGAAATACTTTCTTTTAATACTAAATGTCCCTCTCTACATTCTTCTTTTATCCCTTCCAAATCTGAAAGTCTTCTATATACAAAAGAAAGTGCACTATATATTTTACTATCACCTGCTTTTTTAGTCCAATTAAATACACCATATACTGTAACCCCCATTAATATAACAGATATTATAAGAGTGATTATAAGGGTTGCCATTGTTATTCCATCTCTTTTTTTCATAAATTTCCTCATTCTAAACTACCAAATAATTCATCAAACTTATTTTCTAATTCTTTTTCTATATCTATATCATAATCTTCTGGTTTTGGCCTATCTTTTTCAAGATATTCCTCATCATCATCATCGATAATTGTTATTGGTAATTCTCCTGGGATTGCTGTATCCAATTCTTCTTTTCCGAACTGGAACTGCTCCAGGAATACCTGTACTTTTATTATTATTAAAACTTGCTACTGGTGCTTCTTCTATATCATCTATATTAAGTGACATAACATCTATTTTATAATTATCTTTTTTAGTTTTTTTTTCTTCATCGAAAATTCCTAATATTTCCTTTTCTTCTTGACTAAATTCTCTTTCTTTTTTTGGTTCATTATTTGTTTCTTTTTTCCTATATGGATCAAATTCTTGCCAAAATCCTCTATCTGCCCTATATTCCTTATTATTTGCCCTATAATTAAAAAGTACTTTTCCTTCTGGTTCCTTAAAATACATAAATTTATCTGCCATTACAGGATAAATTCCTTTAACTATAATTATACATTTTTCAACATCAAGCCTTCTAAGCTCATCTGGAGTCATAAGTGCTCTTCCTAAATAATTTGTTGATTTAGTTGTACTTTCTCCGATTTCCTTCTCCTTTACCTTTACTCTTAGACTCTTGTTCTTTTCCTATTGTTATTTCTCCAAGAGATTTTGAAAACCATTCTGCAGTCTTAAATGAGTTTGAACCTAAGAATAAGTGTGTATCACAGTTTGCTAAAATTGTTTCATATGTTTTTTCATAAATTGCTTCTAACTGATCCAAACTTTGTAATACTATATTAAAAGATATTTTTCTACTTCTCGATGTTGCGATCTTTTTATCAAAATCTGGTATTTGCCCTATATTTGCAAACTCATCTAGGAAAAAGTATGTTGGTATATCAAGTTGTCCACCATTATTATCTGCATAATCATAAAGTTGTTGTATCATTTGTGAGAAGAAAATTGTAAGTATAAAATTATATGTTGTATGTGTATCTGAAGATATAACATATACAACTGTTTTTTTCTTCCCTATATCTTTAAAATCTATTGTATTTGTTGCAGTAAGTGCTGCAATTTCTGGTGATTCAAATTTACCAAGTTTTGATTGTAATGTTGATAATATTGAACTATATGCTTTATCTGTTGCAAGTTCAACATTCTTATATGCTTTTCTTGCTAAATGATCTGGTGGAAGTATTTCCATTAATTCTGTAACGATATTAAAATTTCCCGAATTATTTGCAAGTCTTACTAAATTTGCACAACTTGTTAAGTTTGCTTCTTCTGGTCCTCTTGTTGCTTTTAAGAAGTATATAAGCGCTTTTAAAAGCTGTTCTGCCATATTATCCCAATATGGATCATTGGTAGCTCCTGTATCCTGCCCTCTAATTATTGTATTTGTTATTATATCTACATCTGTTGGAGTATCCGCGTTAAGTAGTGGATTAAACCCATCACTTGCTGCAGGTGTTACTAAATTTAATACTTTTACATCATATCCATTTGCTCTAAAATATGATGCTGTCTTATCATATAGTTCTCCTTTTGGATCTGTAAATACATATGAACCCAAAAGTCCTAAAACATTTGGTATAACAAAAGATGCTGATTTACCTGCACCAGATCCCCCTATTACCATTACATTTGTGTTACCTTGTTTATCTACTGGTAAATAATTATCTTTTGCAAGTATTATCCCTGAGGTCTTACTAAGTATTTTGTATTGTTCTCCATTTTTTGACCATCTTGCTGATCCATATTCTTTTCCATCATATGGTTTTGATTCTTCATACTTATATGCCAAGAACACTACAAGTAAAAAATATATTCCCGTAAAATTTTTTAATGTTTCTAAATATGTTCCAAAAAACCTAGGATTAAATATATATCCCAATGTTAAAAATGGATTTGATATAAAATATGTTAAATTCCCAACAAATGGTAAACTTGCATCAATATCTGGAGATGCAAGGACTGAACCTTGTACTATAGCAAGTGATAATGCAGGTATTATAATAATTGCAATTATTAACCATACTGCAAATAATAAGATCAAATTCTTTTTTAATAATGTTATTATCTTATTAATTAATTTCATGTTCACCCCTTCTTATTTCTTTTACACTTTTTATTGATTTAGACATTCCTTTACTAATATTTTCTTTTAAATGATCATAATCAATTCTATTTGTTTCTCTTTCATCTACAACTATATTAAATTTTCCATCTATCATTTCAAACTTACACATTCCACATGCAATAGTTCTTTTATCTTGTAACCTATATTCAAAAGCGAAATATTTTCTTCCCACATTTATAGTACATATTCTCACTCTTTTTTTACCATCCCAAACCATTACACTATCTACTTCTTTTCCTGTTTCAAGATCTATTATAAATATTTTTCTAGTTTCTGTTGGTTCATATACAAATGTTTTTTCTTCCATCATTGATAAATTATCAAAATCATTTAAATCTATTTCACTAAAATGAATTCCTTTAGGTTTAGTACATATGTTAAGGCTATCCCCTTTTATTTCACCGTGCATTTACAACTATCTTGTTTTTTAAAATTGATAACAATATTATTTCTTCATTTTCTTCTAAAGAAAAACTTTTTATCCTATACTGATTTTTAATTTCTTCTTTTAATTCTATTTTTTTCAAAAATGGATATTCTTTACCACTTTTTGTATCTTTTATATCTCTAATAACATATATACATGTATTTACACCATCCACATCTGTTATTTTAAACTCTTTCATACCGTCTCCCTTTTTCAATATACATAATTATAATATATTATACTTTTCATTTTTTCAATTAATAATACATTATTATAATCTTTTTTAATATTAGATATCATGTTATAATTATTACTAATATAATAATTATTAGGTTGTAAAATCACAACCTAAAAGGAGGCCAAAAATGGATATAAAAAATAAAAATGAAATAAATGTTATATTCGAAAATATGGAAAGCAAATTCTTTAATTTATTCAAAAAATTTGATCATGGCAATTTAACAGTTGTATTATTCGAATTTAAAACTGAGGAGGAAGGAACTAATATTAAACAAATTTGGGGACAAAAAGACTACATTGTCCCTGCATCAATTACAAAATTATTTTCTATAACTTACTTTTTAGATGTGTTTAATTCTTACAATATAGAATTAAATACCATTGTAAAGATAGGGAACGAAATAAATAAAAAATTTTTATCTCCTTCTCTATTTAAAGTAGGACTTAAAAAAAATAAAGAGCTTACATTAAAAGATCTGATTTTTCTTTCAATAGTCCCTTCTGGGGGCGATGCTGTTTATGTCTTAACACGGGTTATATTTAATTTATTAAATCAAAAAAATCTAAATAACGAAATAATCTCCGATCAGCATGATTTCGATAATATGATTAAATTTATTTCATCTGAAATAAATACATATTTCAGATCAAAAAGTATTTTCATAAAAATCTCTGATCCAACAGGGATAAATCGAGATAATTTAAAAATTAGTGAATTAGGAAAATTAACTAATCGTTTAATTAAGACACATCATTATTTATTAAATTTGATAAATAATGAACGAACTAAAAAGATAAATAACATTAGAAAAGATGAATTTAAAACAACAAATTACTTGATGAGAAAGGAAAACCTATATTTTAATCCTAATATTATAGGTTTGAAAACAGGAACTTTGAAAGATTGGCATAATTTATTTTTACTATATAAATTAAATGAAAATAAACATCTAGGCATCCTAGTTGCAGGATGTGCAAACAAAAATGATGTTAAAACAATATCCAATCATTTAATATTTGATTTAGAAAATAACATAAGAAAATTATTAACTCAATAATAATTTTAGAATATATTATTTCTTTTAAAAATAGGCTAGATCTTTTTTAATCTAGCCTATTTTATCTAACTTTAATCCTTAATTTTCTCTGAATATTTTTCAATCATGTATGATGCAAATAATCCTATGATTATACATACAATTGTAATTACATATCCCATTATATTTGTTGGAAGTCCTGGGAAAACCATCAAAAGTGATCCTACTACAAATCCTACTATACATGAATATGTCTTTGTATAATGATTATCTAATAAGTATTTTATAAGTTTTAATATTGCCATAATACCTACTAATATTCCTATAGCAAATGGTATTATAAATACCATATTAAGTTTACTTATACTTATTGTCATAAGTTCATAATATCCTAATATCAGTACTACCATAGATCCTGATATTCCAGGTATTACCATAGATGCTGCTGCTATTGCTCCAACTAAGAAAAGTGGTAATGCCATAGATATAGATAATTCTTCATATCCTACTTTTCTAAGTCCTATTCCATTTATCTTTAAAATATATACTGTTAACATAATCAAAAATCCAATAAACATAAATAAGTAAATATTCGCTTTTCTTTTATTAATATTTTGTATGTCTGTTCCTTTTTTTAATTCTTTAAATAATGCTGGTATTCCTCCTAAAACCAATCCTAAAAATATATAATTTCTATACATTATTTGTTCTGGATTTAAAATAGAGAATAATTTTGCAACAAAATATATTGCAAATGCCATTCCTATTGCTATTGGAATAAGAAATGTTTTCTGACTATTAAATATATTTTTAAACATTATCCCAACTGCTCTTATACCGCCATCTTTTTCTTTAAACTTTGTTATATTTTTAATCATTTTCTTAACTTCATCTATACATAATCCGACTTGATCAATCAGTTTTTTAAATATACCTAATATAACAAACATTGTTCCTGCACTAACTCCAGGTACTATATTTGATATTCCAATTATAATACCAATTATTATATGTTCTAAAAATTTCATCTTACCTCTTACCTATCTAATGTATTTTACTATTTGTGTATAATTTTTTTATCTTTTTCTTCTAAATTAACTAATTTCAATCTTCTTCTTTTACTAAGTATCTTATTAATTTTTTTATTTTTTAACTTTTCATCTAATATATCATTTATAATAACAGTTATCATTGTAACAACTGGAACAGCTAAAAACATTCCGAAGTGCTCCAAAATATGCTCCTCCAACTATTACAGATGTTATTATTAGTATTTTATTTACTTCTAATGATTCACCTAATAATATTGGATTTAAAATATTTGCATCTAATTGTTGTAATATAGCAATAACTATTAATGAAAATACCGCTTGTGAAAATCCTCCAGTAAATAATGTTACAATTCCTGTAATACCAACACCTATAATCGCTCCAAAAAATGGTATTAAATTTGAAATACCTATTAAAAATCCTAATGCTACTGCATATTTTACTTTCATAATTGAAAGTGCAACACTTACAATTATAGCAACAATAAATCCGTCTAAAATTTGTGTTGTAACAAATCTAAAGAAAATATAATTTGTCTTTTCTACATATTTTGTAAATATATCACTAGCTTTTTCACTAAATATTGCTGTTATTACCTTGTTTACAAACTTTTGTATATCGCTTCTTGAATATAATAAGTATATAGATACTATTATCATTACAAAGATATCGAAAACTCCATTCACAAAATTAAGCGCTACTTTTGCTTGTCCTATAATATCAGATACACTTATTCGTTGTAGTATTTGTTTGTATATATCCATTTGTTTTATTTTCTCTAACTGTGTATCAATATTAAGCTTAGAAATCATATTTCCTTCAGGTAATCCTTTAAAAAAGTTTATTGCATCATTTACATAATTTGGTATCATTTTTATAAGTTCTTCAAAATTTTTAGCAAGAACTTTTCCTCCAAAAACTATTAATATTGTAAGTAATAATAATGCTATTAAATATACTATTGCTATACTTATTCCTTTTGCTTTAGAACTTATAAACTTGTTTTTTAATCCTGCAAACAATACCTCTATTCTTTTAGCTGGTATATATAATATATATGCTATAATCATAGCAAAAAATACTGGTTTTAATACTGTTAAAAATTCTTTTACAATAGTAAACACATTACTTTCTCCCATAATTATCTTATATGCTATCATTATTGATACCGCTAGTATAAATATCTTAAAAAATATATTCTTACTTTTTTTATGCACTCTACTAGTATTATTCATATTTTTGTCCTTTCCTAATTATATTTCTAGTTCAATTCCAACAGGACAATGATCACTTCCGAAGTATATTATCATATATCATAGCATCTTTTAAATTATTATCTAATTCATCTGATATTATAAAATAATCTATTCTCCATCCTACATTCTTTTCTCTTGCTTTTCCAAAATATGACCACCAAGTAAATCTTTCTTCATCTGGATAAAACTTTCTAAAAGTATCAATATATTTTAAGTCAAGTAAATTATTGAATTCTCTTCTTTCTTCATCAGTAAATCCTGCTTGTCCTCTATTTGCTTTATCATTTTTTACATCTATTTCCTTATGTGCAACATTTAAATCTCCACAAATTACTACTGGTTTTACTTTTCTAAGTTCTTCTAAATATTTTCTAAAATCTTGTTCCCATTTAACCCTATATTCTAATCTTTCTAGCTCTCTTTTAGCATTTGGTGTATATACGGTTACCATAAAAAACTTTTCAAGCTCTAAAGTTATAACTCTTCCTTCTTTATCATGTTCTTCTATGTCTATACCATATTTAACAGTTATAGGTTTTATTTTTGTCCATATTGCTGTTCCTGAATATCCCTTTTTCTCTGCACTATTTAAATAGACATAATAACCTTCTTTTGCTAAATCTAACTGTCCTTCTTGCATTTTTGTTTCTTGTATACAAAAAATATCTGCATTCTCATTATCAAAGAATTCATTAAATCCCTTATTATATGCTGCTCTTATACCATTAACATTCCATGATATTAACTTCACTTATTTCCTCTCTTTCTTTCTTTTATATAATATTATATACTTCCCATTTTTTCAATGTTTATAGTCTTTTTTATTATGTTTATTACAAAGATATTCTCTTATAATATGAAAATAACTAAGAAAGCTTATTTTAAGCTAATTCTTAGTCTTCTATATTTTCATCCTTTTCTATTTTCATTTTTCCTTCTTGTTCTTTTCTTTCATCAACCATTTCTTGATAAAGTTCTAATGTAAGATTAGATTTCTCTAATTCATCTTCCTCTGTCTTTGACAATATATTTATAATATCTAAATATAGTGTATCTGCTTTTTCTTTCCAATTTCTAACAATTTTCTTTGCTTGATCTACTGAATTTATCATAACCTCTAAACGTATTATATTAATTTCATCTTCTCCTGCTTTACATATAACCTTGTTTTTTTCTGGTAAATAATCTGCAGATACTGAAAAATCCTGTTTTATAAGCTTATAATGTTTTTTAAATTCTGTATCAATTTTAAGCTTGCTTATACCGTGGTATCATATTTATAGCTACTTTAAGAGACTCTTGTCCTAATTTAGAAAGTGTATATGTTATTACTTTTTCATCTTTTTCGTCTTCTTTATCTAATTCAGAAATATATTGTCCTTCTTGTAATACTTCATCAAATGTTTTATCTTGTGCGATATATTTAAATTTTTCTTCTTTATTAATAAAACCTTCTTGTATTAATTCTTCTAATGTTTCATGAAAAACAAAGTAATTTATTTCTGTAAGTGTTGTAACTAACTCTAAATATACCTTATATGTTATACCTTTTTTTACTTTTTCTAAAATATATAACATCAAAATCTTATTTTCTGCAACTTCTAATGCATCTTCTGAGGTATATTGCATTTTCTACCTCCTTACCTATTATTTGTTCTTATTTTAAATAATTTTAATATCTTATATTTTAAAATATATCACAAATATGCACTTTTTTCAATTTTTTATATTTAGATTTTGTTTTAAAATCATTCTATATAATTCATAGATTATTACTGAAAATGATATACCTAAATTTAAACTTTCTGTATCGTCTTTCATTGGAATACTAATACTTTCTGTTATATTTTTTTCTAAATAATTACTTATTCCATTTGCTTCATTTCCGAAAAAATATTGCAAATTTATTATCATCTTTTTCCACATTTTCTGCTGTAAAAGTGTATAAGTTTTTACCTGTCATTTTTGTTTTTATAGGAATATATCCTAGGGAAATAAGCTCTTTCAAAATCATCTCAATTTCTCCTTCAATAACCTGTATTTTAAAAATCATTCCCATACTTGATCTTATAACCTTATGTGAATATATATCAACACTTCCTTTACTTATATATATTTTTTTAAGTCCTATTGCTACTGCTGTTCTTATTATAGTTCCTAGATTTCCGTGGATCGGAGATATTTTCAAAAACTATTCTAATACTATTATTTATATCATTAACATTATCTTTTTTTATTACATTTTGTAATAAAATATTATCCTTATTAGGCATCTTAACTTTTAATATTAATCCTTCAGGATTAACATCATTCGTTATTTTATTAAATACATTTTCTTTAAGTAAAAATATTTTAAAAGGATTGTCATTATTTTCTTCTTTATCTGCTATACTTTGGTGTTTTTCTAACATATCAAATATATATTCTATTTGTTCTTTTTTTACCTTAATTTGTTTTGTAATATATTTATTATATAGTTCTTCTCTTATATATACATGTATTATATCTAATTCTTTAGAATTATTATTACCAGCATTACTTAATTTAGATTTAATATATTCATATACTATTTTTATGCCTTCTACTAGATATTCTTTTTTTTCATATCTTTCTTTTTCTTTATTATTATCTCTTTCTCTTCTTCCCCCTAATTTTAATATATTTAAAAATGCATGTATTTCTTCTATTTTTCGTTCTGGATCTTTATACTTGTATTCTATAATTCCTTTTTCATCTATATCTTTTGACTTTTTAAAATTTATTCTTGTTTTATATGTTTTTATAAGAAGTTCTACTTTATTTATATCAAACTCTTCTGTTATATGAATGTTTACAGTATTCTTAACATATTCTGATTTATTCTCAATTATTTTAGATATTCCTAGACTTTGTGCCATATTTCTTAATATTATAATCTTAACAAAATTTTTAAGTACTGTAGGAAATTCTCCATATCTATCTATAAGATCTTTTACAACTTCTTTAAGCTTAGCATTATTTTTACAATATATTATTTCTTGGTATATGTCCATCTTATATTTTTGTTTCTTTATAAATGTATCTGGTATATATGCATCTACCAAAATATCTACAATTACATTTTTATCAACATCAATTTTTTCACCTTTAAGTTCTTTTATATTTTCTTCTAAAAGTTTTGTATATGTTTCATATCCTACTTGTTCCATATGTCCTGATTGTATATCACCGAAAAAGACTTCCTGCCCCTCTTATTTCTAGATCTCTCATTGCAATTTTAAATCCTGATCCGAAGTTCTGTAAACTCTTTTAATGCTCTCAATCTTTTTTCAGATGTTTCTGATAGATTTTTATTCCTTTTTACCATTATATATGCATATCCTTGTCTTGCTGATCTTCCGTACTCTTCCTCTCATCTGATATAATTGTGCAAGTCCGAAGTTTATCTGCATCTTCTATTATAATAGTATTTGCATTAGGAATATCTATTCCTGATTCTAATATTGTTGTACATACTAATACTTTTGTTTTATTTTCAACAAAATCTTTCATTCTTTTCTCTATTTCTTTTGGTGTCATTTTTCCATGAGCATAATCTATTGTAATACCTTTAATATTTTTTTTAAGATCATTTACTATATTTTCTATAAACTCTACTCTGTTGTATACATAAAATACTTGTCCACCTCTTTCAACTTCTTTTAAAATAGCCTCTTTTATAATATCCATATCTTTATCTATTATATATGTTTTTATAGGAAGCCTATTATATGGTGGTTCATATATTACAGACATGTCTCTTACTCCAGATAATGACATATTCATAGTTCTTGGTATTGGTGTTGCTGTCATTGTTAATACATCTACTGTATCTTTAATAATTTTTATTTTTTCTTTATCTTTTACACCAAATCTATGTTCTTCATCTATTATAAGAAGACCTAGATCTCTAAATTTAATATCTGAACTTAATAATCTATGTGTACCAACTATTATGTCGATTTCACCCTTTGAAAGTCTTTCTATTATAGCTTTTTGCTCTTTTGTTGTTCTAAATCTACTTATATCTTCTACAACTACTGGGAATTTCTTCATTCTTTCTCTAAATTCATTTGCCTGCTGTTTTGCAAGTACTGTTGTAGGAACAATATATGCAACTTGTTTTATGTCATTTACTGCTTTAAATGCTGCACGCATTGCTACTTCAGTTTTACCAAAACCAACATCACCACAAAGAAGTCTATCCATTGGTTTATCTTTTTCCATATCTTTCTTTATTTCTGCAACACATTTTAATTGATCTTCTGTTTCTGAATATATAAAATCATATTCAAATTCTTTTTGATCTTTACCATCTTTTGAGAACCCATATCCTTTAGCTTTTTCTCTTTTTGCATATAATTTTATTAGTTCTAATGCAACTTCTCTTAAATTAGACTTAACTCTTGCTTTAGTTTTTTCCCATTCTTTTGTACCAAGTCTATTAAGTTTTGGTGCATTTCCGTGCAGCTCCTACAAATTTTCTAACATTTGATAAATCATCTGTTGGTACATATAGGTAATCTCCATCTTTATATTCAATTTTTATATAATCTTTACTTATTCCTTGTACTTCTACCTTTTTAATTTCAATAAACTTACCTATACCATTTATCCTATGTACAATATAATCTCCTTGTTCTAAATCTGCAAATATAATATTTTCTGCATTTGTAAAAAGACTATTTTTCCCGACTCTTTTTTCATTATTTCTATTTGTTTCAGAATCTATAGAAATAACTAAAAAATCATTTTTTATTAAATCTCCTTTTATATATTTTGTATTCTCTTCTTCTATATTTTTTTCTAAATATTTAAATCCTTTAGATATTTTTCCTTTTAAAATTATAACTTTTTTATTATCTAACTTTTTCTTTTTTATAATATCTTCTAAAATATAATTATAATTTTCATATGCTATTATATATATTTTTTCATTCTTATTTAATTCATCAATTATAATTTTTTCTAAATTTTGAAGTTCAGTTCTTAGAAAACTATATTCTATAAAATTAAATTCAATTTTATTTTTACTTGCTTTTTTTATATATTTATCTAATATTTTTTGTTTTTCTTCTTCTAAATAAATATATTTAATTTTTTTCTCAGAAATTTTTTCTAATATATTTTCATATGTACACATATTATCAAGTGCTTGATTTAAAAGCTTTTCTCTTTCAATTAATCCAGAATTTTGATTTTCTGCCTCTTTTATAACTCCATACGATCTTTCACTTAATTTTATATAATTATCTAAAAATATATAATCATTTTCTAAAATATAATCTGCTAAATATTCTTTTGTATCATAAAAATAATCTATATATTTTTCTATTAACTGATTTGTTTCACCTTGTGTTAATCTTTCTATATCTTCTAAACTTTCTTCAAATATTTTATCTTTTTTTATTTTTTTACTTTTTTTGCTTTTTAATATTTTATCAATTTCATCTTTATTCTTTTTTTCATATTTATTTTCTTTTATATCTATAATTATTTCTTCTATATTTTTTTCAAAGATATATTCAGTAAGTGGTAATATTAAAGCTTCTTCTTTTTCTTTTAAACTTTTTTGTGAAATATTGCTATATGTTCTTATAGATGTTATTATATCTCCCCAAAATTCTACACGAAGTCCTTGTTCTTTTTCTGTAGATATATCTAAGATTCCACCTTTTACAGAAAATTCTCCCATATTTTCTGCAACATCTTCCCTTTTATATCCCATTATAACTAATTTTTCTATGATTAAATCTAAAGCTATTTCTTGATCTTTTTTTAAACTAATATTATTTTTCATTAATATATTTAAAGGTAATAATCTTTGCATCATTGCTTCTATTGATAAAATTACAACAACATCTTTTTTTAACCTTCCTTGATTTTTATCTAATATTTTACTAAATACTTGCATTCTTTTTATATATATTTCTAAACTTTCAGAAACTATATCAAAATCTCTTATATCTTTTTTAGGAAATTCTAATATTTCTATATCTATCCCTTGTGTAAAATATTCTATATCCCTTTTCTTCTTTTCAACATCTAACTCATTTTCCAAAATATAATAATATATATTTTTTTGACCATCATTATTTTTTTTATTCAAACTTGATATTGTATTTCCAACAATAAAACTTTTAGATGCAAAAGTAAGCCCAGTAATTAAAACTGGACTATCACTTTTAGTTATTTTCTCTATATATTCATTATATTTTGTTGATTTTTCCATCATATTATCTACAAGTAAATTCATCTTTTATCTTTTTACCTCTATTTTCCATATTAATCGCAAATATTATATATCTTTTTTGCATTATATGTAGTAATCTTTTCTATCTCTTTTTCACTAACTCCAATTATACTTGATATTTTGGAGATAACATATTTTACATTCTCAGGAGTATTTTCTTTTCCTCTCATTGGCTCTGGTGTTAAATATGGCGTATCTGTTTCTACTAATATTCTATCTTGTGGTACTATTTTAATACATTCTTCAGGTTTTGCATTTTTAAATGTTATATTTCCTGCAAAAGATATATAATATCCGAATCTTTAATGTCTCTTTTATCAAATGTTCATTAATAGGAACACAATGCATTATTCCTTTTTTTTCTACTACATTTTCTTGCAATAATTTTATCATATCTATTGTTGCATCTCTTGTATGTATTACAATCGGTAATTTTAGCTTATTTGCAAGTTTTATTTGTTTTATCATCATTATTTTTTGAAGATTTCTAGTATTTTCTTCTTTATCCCAATAATAATCAAGACCAAGCTCTCCTATTGCAACAACTTTTTTTCTATTATTAATTATGAGATTTTCTATTTTCTTTAATAAATCATCAATATATTCTTCAAATGTTAACTTTAAATTTTCTGCTTCTTTTAAAAATCTAGGTACTTCTGTAGGATGAAGTCCAAGTGCAACATATATATTTGAATAATTTTCTGATATTTCTAATGCCTTTATAGATGATTCATAATCCCATGCTGGAATTACTACATATTCCAATCTTTCCATCACCTTTTTAACATTTTCTATATATCTCCCCTCAAATTTATCACTATTTAAATGTGCATGTGAATCAAACATTTATCTCCTCTTTTCTATTACTACCATTGCTATAGCATTTTTCATATCATGTGTTATACTTACTAAAACATTATATTCTTCATTTTTTTCACCATTTTCATTATATATATTTACATATGGTTTTCCATTTTTTAAATTTAATGTTTCTATATCACTATATTTAATATTTCCGAACCGCCTTATATACTGCCTCTTTTACTGCATATTTACCTGCAAGTTTTGTATATAATCTAGAACTATTGCTTTCTTTCAAAAGTAATAGTTCTTCTTTCTCTTTATTTGAATATATTCTTTCTAAAAACTTATTGCCTTCTTTTAAATATATTCTTTTTATTCTTTCTATTTCTACACTATCTATCCCTATTTCCATACAATTTTCCTAATTTTATAATCATTGTTACTTTAATATATTTATCATTTCAAAAAATAATTATATATATTAATTCCTATTGATATAATTCCTATAAGTCCAATAAACTTATAAATAGAATTTGTTCTTTCCACCATATTATATCTAAAAGTCAACTTATATTTCACATTTATTTCTTCAAAAGTTTTATCTAATTCCATGACCTTTTTTAAATAATCATAATATATACTTCCTTTTTCAGAAAGTGTAATTTCATTATACCACATATTTGCTATAAAATCGTTAAATTTAGCTCTACCTATATTTTGTTTTCTAATATTTTCACTTATAAGTTCCTTATTTATCATATTTAAAAACAATTTTTGATATAATGTTAAAATATATGTATACAACATTTTAGTTTCATAGTCACGTGGAAGTACTGTATAATTAAAAGGATCTGTTCCGTGAGCACAAAAGCATTGAGCTTGTTTTTGTTATTCCTATATTTGTATCTTTTATTTCTTTCATATTTTTAGATACAATAGTCTCTTCTTCTAATCCTTCTGTATCGTAACTTGACTGTAATATTCTTGAATATTTTATATATATATCTTTAAAAATATTTTTTTCCTTACTATTATTTGTATACATGTTATCCACACAAAGATATGAAAATGTGTAAAATTCATTATCATTATTAAAATCTTTATTATTTTTATTACTACCTATATAACCTAATAATATTTGCTTTAATTTCTCAATCCCATTTACTTCATCTCCTAAAAGACTTATTTCTATATTATCAAGCTTTTTTAAAATATCTTTTTTAGAAAGTATACTTTTAAACCTATAGTTAAAATCTAAAACATCAGATATTAGTATTGTATTTGTTATTACAGTTTTTAAAATAATAAATGCTAATCCTGATTTAAAAACTATTATTTTAAAATCTTTTATGTCAAATTTTATACTAGTTTTTTCTTTTTCTAATGTCTTATTACTTTTATCCTCTAATGGAATCTTAAATATATCTCCCATTTTCATTTTATTTCTTTTTTTATCTATAATATCATATTCAAATGTTACACTTTCTTCTTTTACAAGTCTTCTGACTTTTTTTTGAATATTTAAATCTTCTGAATCCTTATATGGAAATTCATAAAACATAAGATCTAGTATATCTTTTTTGAAATATGAAAATAACTCTAAATTTCTAACTTTATCATATCTATATTCAATCATATTTCTGTCTTTTAATAATTTTGTTATATATTCATCATATCTACCTTCATATTTATATGGAAGTATATGATATGTATATTGATATTTAAATTTTTCTTCTCTCATAATTATTTTTCTCTTTTGTAATATTAATATTAATTTCTTGACTTAACTTATATTTAAGTAGTATTTTATTATTCTTTTACATATGCTACAATATCTGCATCTTTATATCTATACATATCTTTTATAAAATCTATATATGTATAATCCTTAAGATCATATTTAGGTTCTACAATAACCTTACCATTATAATCTAAACTTCCCCATTTTCCTGATCTATTTACTGCAATATATCCATATATATTTTGATATGTTGCATCATCATAAATTGCAGGAACTATAACTACACCTTTACTATTTTTAAATCCAACTTTACCATTTTCAGTGAATCTAAATAAATTATTTGTCTTATATGCTTGTTCTTCTAAAATTTCTTCAAATTTAAAATTATAAAAAGCTTCTGTTTTTAGATCTTTCTTTTGAACTCTAATATATCCTTCATTTTTATTATATTCTAATAATTTACCTTCTAATTTTAAGTTTAAGTCACTATTATAGAATTCTTCTTGTCCTTCATTTTTAGTAGTTGCTATATAAAATGCTCCATCCTTATAGTATTCTAAAGTATCTCTTCCATTTTCTATAAGTTCAGTTATATTAACATTATCTGTACCTTCTTCTACCTTTAAAACATTATATTTTTCTTTTTTTACTATATATGTATTTGTTGATATTTCCTTTATTTCTTCATATTCTGGTTTTAGTAACTCTTTTCCATCTAATTTCTTTACACCTAATTTTCCAGAATTTTCATATATTATAACATCATCTTTTATTTCTTTTATCCCTTTAATATATCCGTGATACTTTTTCTCCATTTAAATTATATAATGCTATATCACCATCTTTTTTGGCTGCAACATATGTTGATGATTTCATTTTTAAAACTTCATTATATTCTGTTGGAATTACCTTTTTACCATTTTCAGTCATAACTCCATGTAAATTTTCAAATACAACATCATAATTTGTATTACTATCTGTATTATCTATTGGTTCTATAGTTTTATATATATTAGGAATAGAATATGAATATGTTTTAGTATTTATAATTCCATATTTATCTTCTTTTTTTATTAATAACTTTTCTGTAATATTTCCCATAATAGAAAGTTCTTGAAATTCTGGTTCAAACTTAACATTTCCGTTCATAGTCAATAAGACCAATCTTACCATTTTTAGAAAATTTTAATACATTTTTATCATATGTAATATCACTAGAATTATATTCAATTGGCTCTATCTTATCAAATTCTTTGAATATTTGTGTACCTTTTGAATTTAAAACTTTATTTGTATATTCTTTTTTTTCATAATCTGTGACTTCTGTTACTATAAAAACATCTTTTTCTTTTTTAGGAATTACTATCATTTCTTCATATTGATTTGGTATTACTATATCACCAGATCCGATTTATAACTCCCCATTTTCCTTCTTCATTCTTATATGGATAATACCCTATTGTTGCAACTCTTGTAACATTATAATTTTCTAAAAATCTTGGCAACTCTTTATAACCAAAATAACCTCCAGCTATTATTACAGGTATCATCAAGATTAATAATACTTTTTTTATATTTAGTTTTTTTTCAGTATCTTTAAATCTCTTCCCCGCCATATTTTTTCTCCTATTCTTTTAAAAGTTTGTTTTTTATACTTTTTATTGCATTTTTATTTATTTCTACCAACTTTTTAACATTTTTCTTGTTTTCTTTAGAATTTTCATACTCATCTATAATTTCTGATTCTAATATTAATTCTGATATTATAGAATTAGAAGTTGATTCTAAATCAAAATTCGATTCAATTTCTCTCTTCTTCTTTTCTTCTAATTCTTTTCTTTCTATATCTTGTTCTAGTTCTTGTTTAAGTCTTGTTTCATATTCTTTTTGTATCTTTTTTCTTTTATTTTCTATTATTCTTATTGATACTTCTCTTAAAATCTTTAATTCTCTCACAGTTTCTTTATCTTCAATATCAACAACTAAATTATTCATATTTAATATATCACAAATTTGATGAATATTTAACATATTATTATTTTTAATACATTCAAGATATATATTTTTAATAATTTTGTCAAAATATACTATTTGATTATATATATTTAATTTCTTAACTTTTTTATCTAATATTATCTTTTCTTCAAAATTCCTTATATTTTCTTCAGATTCAAGCTTATTTAAAATATATTTTTCTTTTTTCTTTTCTGGAGTATTTTTACCGAATGTCAATTTTCTTTTCTACTTTAACAGGATTTAATCTTCTCTCACTTCCGATCGCCTAAAATATATTCATTATCAAACATCTTCGAAAAATCAAAATCCATACTTCTAATTAAAATCACACTTGATATAATTGTTGGTATACATATATATAACATATATGTAAATAGATCATTATACATTAATGTAAATAAAATAAGATTTAATACCCATAAACTTAAAAGTGTATATTTTTTATTAAATCTAACCACCAAAGAAAGTATTACCACATATAATGTGACATATATCATCTTATAATTAATACTGTTATACATATCTAAAGGCAAAATATTTTTCATCAATATATATCCGTACTCCAAGTGTTATTATTCCTATTACTGCACCTCTTTTAGGAACAACTATACTTGTAATTATAGCTAGAATCAATATATATATATTCTGTATATTTAACCCTAATAAATTTATATTTTTAACCATACTATAATTAAATACTATTGATATAATTATAGTAAGAATTAAACTTACTATTTCTTCATTTGAAAACACAATCTTTCTCTGATTATTAAATGCAACTGATAGTCCATTTACTACTATCTTATACATTCCATACATTATAATCGCAAATATCAAACTTCTTATAATCCCTAAATTTATTATTTGTATTATAGACATTGTTACAATAAGATATGTTCCAACTTTTTTTCTTTCATTCCTATTTTCATAACTTACAAGTGGTTTAAAAATCAATGTTTCCATCACAAATAGTACAAGAAATATTAAATATACTGATATACTTAAAGGACTTGTAACTAAAAGTGCCAATATACTTACTACTAAAGCAGAAATAATAGGTAAAGACATTGCATATACTGCCACTGTACCTACTATTGCACCGTATTGGTATAAAATTATATGTTATTAAACACACTAATGCTAATAATGTGTACCCTAAAATATTATTAATCCCCTCAAGTATTTTCTCTTTCATCCTCACCTCTTGTTACCATTCTATTACATTTTTGTATTAATTTCAATAAAAATCTGTACTAAAAATTCACAAGTAATTTAAGTAAAAAAACTTTAAGATATTACACCTTAAAGCTCTCTTCTTGTGCTATTCTTTCTACTATAACTTTTTCTTCTTCTCTTATTTTATTTTCAACTTCTTCTATCTTATTAGGATCTTCTAATATATTTTCTGATTCATCCATTAATCTATTTACCTCTATCATAAGCTACCTTCCTATCTCATTTTTCTTATCTTCATTGCTCTTATCTTGAATCATCAATTTTTTTTCATCATTTTCAAGAGTTTTTTTTACAATACGCATTTGTTCTGTATCTGCAAATTTATCACATACCTCACTTATTAATCTTTTTTTAATATCCTTATTCGTATCTCCTGAATCCTCTTTGGTGCTAACTTCTTTTTCTTCTCTTATCTTTTCCTTGCAATATTCAACAAGCTCTTCAAGTTCTTTTAGGTTTCCTAACTTAGTCTTATCATATTTTTCATATTTTTCTAGCATTATGTTTAACGCATCTACATCTCCTTTATCTGATACTATCTGTGTTAATTTTTCAGGCTCTATAACCTTTCCTCTAATTGTATTTCTATTCCACTTTTCCTGTTTAATATCATTGAAGTTGCCGTAGTCTCCATCACCATATTGCCATCTTACATCTTTTACTATTTCTTCCGGAATATCCCTATTCTTAATTCTCTCCGCTACATTAACCTTTTTATCATCAACTCCATCTTCAAAATAGTCAATTCCTTCTTCTAAATCAACACTATAATATATTCTATCTTTTAAATCCTCATACATTTTTTCATATACTTCTTTTAAGATATCTGAACCAATTTCTTCATGACCATATTTAACATTAGTAATTCCCGCTCTTCTTTTAGATTGCACATTCATATAATATTCAGTTCTTACCCATGTATTTAATATTTCAAACATTCCATCTAATCCTTCCGAAAAATATACTACCGGAACTTCTCTATCATTACCCACTGCGTTTTCTTTTTTCACATTGGGATCTAATCCTATTTTTTCTATACTTTCTTGATTATTCTTTCTAGTAAAATGAAGAAAAACTTTTTTAAGCTCTTGTTTTTCCTTATTTTCAAGCTCATTTAATGTTATAACCTTTTTATCTTTTGTTTTTTCTTCCACTCTTTCCTCCTAAAACCCAAAAAAATCCTTTATCTTTCCTATTATTTTTTTTAAAATATTATCTTTCCTATATATTTCTAAACTTGTACCTTGATTATAATTATAATCCAAATCTAAATCGGTTGAGACATCTATAGTTTTTATGTCATCTTCTTTTATTTTTCTATTTTGTTCTATTCTCTCTCTTATCTGTTTTTCTTGTTCTTCTCTTGCCTCTCTTTGCTTTTTAATAATCACATATCTTTGTTCTTTTGTTGCCCAATAATCTCTAAATAATATTGCTATTATAACTTTTGTTATTTCAGACACATTTTGTTCGTCTAATGTTTTATTTTCATCATATGTAAAATTATAATTTTTATTACAATTTTCTTCAAAAACTTTTATCTTACTCTTTGGTATCTTTTCATAATCTTCTTTTGATATATATTTTAATATATCTAAAACTTCTGTATATGCATTTGCATATTGTATATCTGCCATATTTACCTCTTCTAAAATAATGTTGTATCTTCTGTATTACTCTTTTTTATTTCTTTTGTATATCTGCACTTTGGAAAACTTAAACATCCTACAAACTCTCCTGTTTTTCCTTTTCTTATAACAAGTTCATTTCCACATCTAGGACATCTATTCATAACAACTTCTTTTCTTAATTCTTCCGTGTTATTATTAATATTTTCCTTTATATCTTCTATATGTTGTTTCCTATACTTTTTATCAACTATATTCATCGCATTTATTCTATGTGCCATACTAACATAGTCTTCTATCTTTTCCTCTTTTTCAAATAATATTCTATCCACTAATCTCTCTACTCTAACAACTTTGTTTGACTTTATCCTCAAATTTGCTTGGCCACTTACACAAACAATATCTATTACCTGATTATCATCTAAACCTAATATTTGTTCAATTGCTTTCTTATGTCCATAATTTTGATGTATTGGATTATACATATAATGTTTTTTTCTTCCTGCTTTCACTATCCAATACTTATCATGTTCATTTCCTGTAATGTATGTATTTCTTTGTTTTGTTTCAATTACAAATATTCCATATTTAGAAAATACAATATGATCTATTTGTGTTGTCTTTCCATCAATTTCTAGCATAACATCACTTAGAAAAAGATATTCTCCTGGAAGCTTATTCAATTCCTTCTGAACCCAATACTCCCCTGCAAATCCTATAATTTTTGAACTATTCCTATCAACTATTAATGCTGAAATTAAAAATATTACTGTAAAAATCCCAAATCCTATTGTAAAACTATTCATTCTCTTTCCCTTTTCACCTCAATTATTTTATCTTCTTTTCCTTCTCTTCTGTAAAAATTTTAATATATGTTTACCAATAAATCCTATTAGCATACCAAATACCGATATTCCTGCAAATATAACACTATAAATATATGCTGAACTATTTAAAAATATATATGCCATCAATAAAAAAATTATAGCAACATATATTGGGTATAAATATTTAAGCTTACCCTCTATCCAAGAAATAGCTATTGATAGTATTAAAACTGAAATAGGATATATTATTAATACTACAAATAGTGAACCATACATATCACCTGATAACTTTGCTATTATTTGTGCTCCTAAAAACACAATAAATTGTATTATCATTATCCATAATTCTTTCCTTATTTTTAACATATTATTCACCATTTTTCTTTTTTGTAATATGTTCAAATATTGTCTTACAACATTCTACAACAGATCTACCTGAAGCTGCACACATATAGTGTATTAATATTATAGCAATAGTACTACCATCAAATATCACAAGTTGTCTATATATTGATGATAAAAATACTATTACAAAAGGCATACCTATTAACATAGCTGTAAGTGGGTATATTTTTTTGAATTTTTCATTTTTTGAAAAAACTTCTACTATTATTCCAAGTATAAATGTTATAATCCATGCCCATATAAAATGAAGTGATTGCATATCAATTCCTGTAAAATACATAGAATACGGAATAGCAACTAATACTATATTTAAAATTATTAATATCTTTTCTACATTTTTCTTCATATATTACCTCCTAATACTTTATACCTTAAATTTATCATATTTTAGATATTAAAAAAAGATATATTATAATTATATAACATATCTTTTAAATTCTCGTTATTCTAAATATCTATTTTCAATTCTTCTTTTAAAAAATCACAATATTTTTCATTATCCTTCATAATCCTTTCACAGTGACGATACCCTTTCCATATTTTAAGCTCAACATATGGAATTTTTTTAGGTATTACTTTTTTAGCTCCTTTTAAATCAAATTCATTTTCTCCATAGCAAAAAATACATCTTTCTTGTTCTTCCTTAGAAAGTTTAGGTATATTCACATTTGAGCAATCATGTATTATATTTTTAATACTTTGTTCACTCATTTGTATAAAAGTATTAGACATTGCTCTTCCTGCTCTTTCTCCATATAATTTTGTTATCTTTTCTATTGCTAGCTTATTATCTTTTAACGCTTTTCTATGTTTCCATATAAATACCCTTTTTAGCACAAATTCAAGTAAAAATACATTTTCCCATAAGCTACATCCCTCAAAAATACATTTTTCAAAATGTATTTTCTTATTTTCAAGCATTTTCAGTAATATTACTCCACCTAAAGATGCTCCATATCCTAAAAGCACTTTATTAATCCCATTTTCTAGAAGGTATTTTTCAATATTTTTTGCCTCTACATCTACCGAATTATACTCTCCTCTAGTTTCACCATGTGCAGATAAATCGGGAAGTATATATCTATAATCCCCTCCTACTCTATCTACTATTTCCTCCTTCATTCCCTTTGCAGATGATAACATAGGATGTATTAATAATATCACTTTTTTCTCCTCTTTTTTTATATCAATAATATTCATTCTTTTCCTCCTAATCCTATATAATTATATATTAAAATCAAACCTCTTTAATATAGATTATATCCTTTTAAATTAATATATCCTTTTAAATTAATAATTCAATATAAAAAAGAATTATCAAAACAATAATTCTGATAATTCTTTTTATCTATAGTTAATTTGACATCCTATATCCTGCTAGCATAAATAATAATACTGCAATTACTGTAAGCGCAATAAATATAAATATCTTGTATTTTGTATATTTTTCAAATTTTTTAGTCATTTCACTTACTCTTGGTGCTGCCATTAATCCTAATATTATTAATATAATTCCAATTGGTAAATATGTTATTTCCCTTTCTATTAATCTAAATGCTGATAATCCTAATAATATTAATAATAATGCTACAATACCTTTAATATAATCAAATATTGCTTTAACAAAACCTAATGCTCCTTTTTTTAATCCATCTTTAAATGTATTGTTATCTTTCTTTTCTTCGTCTTCCATATAACTCTCCTTTTTTTGATTATATTTTCATTATATCAATATTTACATTAATTTCAACATTTCTTACATTTTCTATACATATTTATTATTTTAAATAATAATGTCTTATTGGTTTTAAATTATCATCTAATTCATAACATATTGGATTTCCTGTTTGAAGTTCAAGTTTTATAATCTCTTCATCTGTCATATTATCAAGATATTTTATAAGACCTCTTAAACTGTTTCCATGTGCTGCAATTATCACTCTTTTTCCTGCTTCTAGATCTTTCTTTATATCTGAATTCCAATATTCCATAACTCTTTCTATAGTATCAATTAAATTTTCTGTTGTTGGTAATTCATTTTCTTTTAAATCACTATATTTAGAGTCATTTCCTGGATATCTTTTATCCTCTTTAGATAACTCTGGTGGTCTTACATCTGTACTTCTTCTCCAAAGTAACACTTGTTCTGCTCCATATTTTTCTTTTGTTTCATCTTTGTTTAATCCTTGAAGTGCACCATAATGTCTTTCATTTAATCTCCAGCTTTTCTTTACAGGTATATTTTCTTCTCCTAATTCTTCTAAAATATATTTTAAT
>QWCI01000291.1_pt1 | contig 35560 bp, 53 predicted proteins | sample 1972541 | NCBI WGS metagenome assembly QWCI01 (sample SAMN09866712, study PRJNA288562) | Human oral metagenome isolate term3_saliva, whole genome shotgun sequencing... | isolation source: mouth | host: Homo sapiens | place: USA: California | reverse complement strand
TATGGTTATAGGAACTATGAAAGATTTAATAAGCTCATGAAAATAAGGCTACAAGCCTAGTTAAGGGATTTTTATACCCCCATTCTTGACATTGAGCCTAATTATATCATTCTTTTGTATAATATCAAAATAATCTAGACTTTTATGCCCAGATTACTTTTTCTTATTCTTTAAATTTAATTTCTTATTATTTCTTTGTCCCTCTTTGTATTATTCTTGCAAGAGGCTTATATGTATCTACACTAATTAATTTCTTTTCTTTTAATACTCCATCTACATATGTTTCCTTATATGTATTTACAGTATATCCTCTAGATCCACCTTGTACTACTTTTGTTTTTCCTACCTTCAATTCTGGATTATCTTCATACTTAGTTTCTGGTTCTTTTGAAGATGTTATTTGTGTATATACTTTTGTTGTTACTTTATCCACATTTATACCATATATTGAGATTTTTTCAATTCCATTTTGTGTTGTTGCCACTATTTTTATAGGATATTTTGTTGTATTTTTAAATTTAAAATCTATTGCTCCATAAAATACTGTTGCATCTCTACCTGGATCTGCATATGATGTTATAAACGAGTGGTTTGATCTACTTGTTATTTGTAAGTCTGATAATAATGCTGCATTATATAATGTTGAAGAAACTTGGCAAATTCCTCCTCCAATATCATCTACAACTTTACCACCACTATATATAGGTGCCGCTCTATATCCTGCATCTATTGTTCTTTTCCCTACAACCCTATTATATGAGAACTCTTCTCCGTGGTCTTAAAATATATCCATTAATTTTATTTGTTGCAAGTCTTAAATTTGTTGTTCTATCAACATTTCCTGTATTATAATTTGTTTGATATGTTCCGAAGCAGGTCTGGGAATATATCTTTTCCAAGCTTATCATATGTTATTTCTGCTTTCACTTTTTTAAGTGGTATTATATATTCTTCTTTCTTTTCCTTTAATATATTTCTTGCCTCTTCCATTGAAACTGCAAAATCAAGTCCATCTTTATCAAGTTTTAACTCTTTTGTCTGTTCATTATATGTTGCATTTTCTGGCTTTTCATATATTTCACTATATATTTTTTCTATATCTATATTATGTGGCTGAATAATAGTTATTGGTATTGTAAGTTTTAGATCTTCTTCTTTTATCTTATTTGTATCTTTCATTAAACTTACTATTTGTTCTCTTAAAGATAGTTTATTTACTTCATTTCCTTCCATTCCTGGATATATTAAAAGTTTGTTTCCATCTATATTATATGATGGTTCTTTTACTTTATCTGGTATTTTACCTGAAATCTCCTCAAGAAGTGTTTTCATAAGATCTTCATTTATACTACTATTTAATTCTATTTCTTTTTTTTCAAAATATTGTAAAAGGATAGTATAATTATTTTCTATTATATTTCCGATTTCTTCCTATCATATATGCTTTATCTACTGCACTATTTATATCTACCTTAAATTCTACCATTTCAGGTTTTATTATATGTTCATAATCTTTTAAACTTGCTTTTATTTCTTTACTAGCTTTTTCTGTATATATTGTTTCTAATTTTTCTTTTGCCTTTTCTTTACTCATATTTCCAACATTTATATCTCCAATATATACATTGGGAACTATTACATCTTTACCCATATATATAACAGAAAAACATGTTGAAATTATAGCGATAAAGGATATTAAAACTAGAAATATTATTATAGATATTCTTTTCTTTCTATTATTACCAAGTTTTTCTATAACCTTTTTTTGTATATCTTCTTCTAATTCTTTTTTTTCTAGCTCTTTTTTAGTTATTATTTTAACATCTTCTTTATTATTTTCTTTTAATTTTTCATTAGTCTTTTCTTGTAACTTGTCTAATTGTTCTTCTGTTTCTATTTCATCTACTTTTACTTTTCCTACACTATCTAAAACAACTCTTTTTTCTTTATTAGATTTAGTATTTTCAAGTTCATCTATATTATCACTTTCTATTATATCTTCTATTATATCTTCTTTATTTATGACATTTTTTTCTATTTTTTTATCTTCATTTTTTGTTTTTGATCCTGATTTCGATTTTTTATCTTTATTCTTACCTTTTTCTTTTTTTACTTTATCTTTATCTTTTATCTCTTTATCTATAATATTATTTGTCTTTTTATTTTTTATATTACTTTTAGTATAATTATTATTCTTTTTATTATTACTCTTTTGTTTTTTACCCCTCTCTTTACCTTTTTTACTTACTTTTTCTATCTCTTCTTTTTCTTCTCCCATATTATAATTTATCTCCTTGTGTCATTATAATTTGTATATTCTTTCTTTTCTATATTCATCCTATTTTCAAGAACTTTTGGGAAAACTCCGAAATGCTTTAGTTATTGCATTAATTACTTGTTCTGAAAAAGCAAATATATTTTTAGATTTTTTAATTACTAATAAGTCATTCTGTTTTTTTTGGGAATATATATTCTTTAAATTTTCTGGTTCTATTATTGCAGTTAACTCTTCTTCTATATGTATTTTTTTATTTTCTTTATTATTTCTTTCTGTATTTATTATAGAATATACTTCTACCTTATTTTTTTCTTTCCTAAACACTGCTTTAACAATATATCCAATTTCTGATTTTTCAAATTCATATTTTTCTTTATCTATTTGTAAAAAATATTTTTGTAAATCTTTATTATCATAATCAACTATTTCATCATTTTCTATTTCTTTTTTATATATAACCTTATATTCTTTCCCTATTATTATCTTATCAGTATTTAGGTATAGTCCTTTTATTATTTCCATACTATCACCTATCTAAATTATTCTTATATTTTATACTTATATTTAATATTATTTTACTATTATAGTTATTGCTTGTAATATATTTTTTACTGGCAATATTTCTATTTTATACTTTTCTTTTTTTTCAAGCTTATTATATGTAACAAGTGGTATCATTACTTTTTTAAAGCCCATCTTTTCTGCTTCCATAATTCTTTTTTCAATCATAGCAACATTTCTTACTTCTCCTGTAAGTCCTACTTCTCCTATTATCGCCATATCATTATCTATATGTATTTTCTTATAGCTTGATACTATTGCAAGAACAATTCCGAAGATCTATTGCAGGTTCTGTTATTTTTATTCCTCCTGCTATATTCATATATACATCTTGACTACTAAGTGGTATTCCTGCATATTTTTCTATAACAGCAAGCATTAAATTCAACTTATTTGTATCTATACCTGAACTACTTCTTCTTGGCATTCCAAATACTGTTCTCGTTGTAAGTGCTTGGAGTTCTAAAAGTATTGGTCTTGTTCCTTCTAATGAAGATACTACAACTGTTCCTATAGTATCTGACTCTCTATCTTCTATTAAAACAGATGATGGATTTTTTACTTCTTTTAATCCTTCTTCTCTCATTTCAAAAATCCCGATTTCATCTGTTGAACCAAACCTATTTTTTACAGTTCTTAATACCCTATATACAAAATGTCTTTCACCTTCTAAATATAGTACTGTATCTACCATATGTTCTAAAACTCTTGGTCCTGCTATATTTCCGGTCTTTTGTAACATGTCCTACTATTACGGTTGTTATTCCATTTTTTTTACAAATATTCATAACTTTTGATGTTACTTCTCTTACCTGGCTAACACTTCCTGCTGCAGATGTTATTTCTGGTGAATTCATTGTTTGTATAGAATCTATTATACAAAATTCTGGCTTTTCTTGATATATTTTTTCCTCAATTTCTACCATATCTGTTTGTCCATAAAAATATAGGTTATCACATTTTATTCCAAGTCTTTCTGCCCTTATAGATACTTGTTGTGCAGATTCTTCTCCGTGATATATATAATACTTTTTTATCTTTTCCAATATTATTACAGATTTGAAGTATTATTGTTGATTTTCCGAATTCCTGGCTCTCCACCTATTAATGTAAGTGATCCTTTTACAAATCCTCCACCGAAGAACTCTATCTGCTTCATTATATCCTGTAGACATTCTAGTATATATATTTTTTGGTGTATCTATAAGTTTTACAACTTCTATTTTTTTACCATCCATATCTGTATATACACTTTTATCATCCCTCGCTTTTATATTCTGTGCTTTTTCTTCATAATATGTATCCCATGAACCACATGAAGGACATTTACCTACCCATTTTGGTGTTTCATTTCCACATTCTGAACATACCCATATAGTTTTTAATTTTGCCATTTTACCTCTTTCTATGGTATTAAATTACTTTAATTATTTTTCTTAATTATAATATATTCTCTTTAAACATTCTATCTAAAACATCAATATACATTCCGGTGTGCCCATGTAAGTCCTATTATCCATTTTGGTTCTAATAGTTCATTATCTATTTGTTCTGGTATAAATCCATGAATATTTGCTGTATTTGTAACAAATTTTAGATTTTCTAATGCTTCTTCTTTTCTATTTCTTTCAATATTATATTTAGCCATCCAAAGATTTGATAAACTCCATGGATTTTTTCCGTCCTAAATAATTATCATTTTCATATCTTAAATATCCGCCCAGTATATGTTCTTAAATTCATTTCAATTGCCATATATGTATTTATCATTTTCTTTTCATTTACAGTAAATATATTAAATGGAGTTACTAAAGATAATGCAGATATATCTATCTTAGGATTTTCAACATCATTTACATATGCTTGTTTTTCATTTGAATACATATTCATATGTATCCATTCTTTTACATCTACTAAAAGTGGATTTATCTTTTGTATTTCCTTATTTATTTGTTCTACTTTAAGTCTATTTTCCTTATATGTATCTTTTACTATTTCATAAATTTTACTCATTGTTTTTAAACTTGCAAATACTGCAGATATACCAAATACACTTTCTCCTACATAATTTTCCCAAATATCAAATGTCTTTGTCTTCTTAAATGTTATCACATTTTCTAAATATCTTACTATATACTTATATGCATTTTGTAACATTGGTAATATTCTTTTTAAAAATAATATATCTTTTGTATAATTATAATAATCATATGCTATAAGAATGTTTATAGCTGTTTCATCTATCTGATATCCGCCAGCTTGGTGCAAGTCTTGTATCACTATAAAATCGTTGTTCCCATCTTCCATTCTTGCTTTGAGTATTTTTGGCAAATATTTCTAGATATTTTCTTACATTTTCAGACATCCCTAATATATTATATGCTTTCATAACATAATATAGGTCTCTTGGCCATACATATCCGGTATCCTCCGAGAATATTCTCTTTTTTCATCTGCTTCTAATGCTGCAATTACTCCACCTGTTGATTCATTTTTTAATATATTTAATAATATTATACTCTGCTTATATATTTCTGCTGTTTTTAAATCTACTTTTGATAAATCATGTTTTACATGTTTTTCTATTAAATGTTTCCAATATCTTATAGCTTCATGTTCTCTATCTTTAACATTTATTTTCTTTGCACGAATTATTTCCATTTCAAGTGCTGACATCTCTTTTTTATCATTTTCATTAAAATATATATATACTGGAAATTCTTTTGTTTCATTTGGTTCAATTACTATTTTTTCAAATTTAATAGTAGATTTAGAAGAAAGCCCAACATATTCTTGTTCTATATCTTCAAAATTTTTAAAATAGTCTATCGGATATTCTAACATTATATCTGAATTTACCTTTTTTCCTATAATATCAGATTTTGAAAATATTGCAACACTATATCCGTGATTATAATGTATAAGTGCATCTTGCATTATAATGCTTGATGAATTTTCATAAATACTTCCGAGTTATTCCGACTATGTATCATTGGATATATTATAATCTTTTTATTTGAACTATTTTTGATTTCGTAATTTCTTATACACATATTTTCATTTAATGGTGCAAAATCTGTTTGCATTATACTTATATCTTTATCTAATATATACATATTTGTCTTAAGTATATTTGTATCTTGTACATATTTTTGTTCATAATCTGTATTATATTCTTCTCCACAAACATGTATATATTCATTTTCTTCCATTTCATCATATATTTTAAATGCTATATACATATCGCTTATTTGACTTTTAAAATCTGGCTGTGGGAAATATGCCCTAAGAAGTTTCCCCCTAGTATCTATTCCTAATGTTACTTTTCCATTACCAATTATAGCATTATTAAAATATATATTTTTTGTCATAACCATTCTCCTATATTATATCATCAATATCATCAAGTTCTTCAACTACTTTATCTGTTTTTACTTCTTCTTTTACCTTTTTAGGTCTTCCTCTTTTTTTAATAGGCTTATCTTGTTTTTCTTCACTTTCAACTTTATTCTTATCTTCAGTTATATTTTCTTTTAAATCTTTATCATCATTTTTATCTTTTTCTAAAGTCTCATTTTTTATTATATCTTCTTCTTTTTTCTCTTTTAATATCAATTTAATTGTATCTTCAAGTTTTCCAAGTTTTATTAATACTTCTTGTAAAATTCCCATGTCTGTATCATTTACAATATTTTCTGATTTTACATGTACATGTGTCATTCTATCTGCTATAGTATCTGAAAGTATAGAAATTTCTTCATTAAGATCTGAAACCTTATTTGCAAAATCAATTTTTTCTTCTCTTGTTGCAACAACTTTTTCTTTTTCAAGTAAGTTTTCTTCTTTTTCTACAATTTCATCAACTCTAAATACATCCCCAAAACTTGGTATTTCTGTTTCTATTCCATATTCTTCTTCTATCTTACCTTTCAAAACATTTTGTGCTTCTTCTTCACCATGTACTAAAAATATTTTTTTAGGCTTTTCTTTAAATTCTCCAACAAAATTCATTAAAAGTCTTTGGTCTGCATGTCCTGAATATCCATCTATATATACTATTTCTGCATTTACTGCAATTTCTTCCCCAAATATTTTTACCTTTTTTTCACCTTCTACAATTCTTCTTCCGAAGTGTATTTGATGCTTGATATCCTACAAATAATATTGTATTTAAAGGATTCCATAAATTATGTTTTAAATGGTGTTTTATTCTTCCTGCATCACACATTCCGAGATGCTGAAATTATTATATGTGGTTCTTTTAAAGTATTTAATGCTTTTGATTCATCAGGTGTTTTTGTAAATACTAATCCTTCAAAATCTATTGGATTATCTCCATTTAATATTCTTTTTTGTGCATTTTCATCAAAAAGTTCCATATTTGATTTAAAAATATCTGTTGCTGATGTTGCAAGTGGACTATCTATATATACCTTTGCATTCATAAGTTCCTTATACTCATCTTTTATCTCTTGTGCAACTGTCTTATCTTTTATACTATCTAAATCATATAATACCTCTTGTGTTCTACCTACAGCAAATGAAGGTATTATTACATTTCCACCTCTTCTTAATGTCTTTATAACAGTATCTAGGAATAGCCTTGCTTTTTCTTCTCCTGTATTTGTTAGATGTAATCTATTTCCATATGTTGATTCCATTACAACATAATCTGCTTTTTTAATTGGTGTTGGAGATTGTAAAAGTGGCATATCATTATTTCCTATATCCCCTGAAAATACAACTTTAGTAGTTTTTCCGATCTTCTGTTATCCAAAGTTCTACTATTGCAGATCCGAAGCATATGTCCTGCATCACTTAACCTAAATCTTATATTCTCATCTACTTCAAATATTTCCATATATTCTACACTTTCAAAATTTTGTGTAGAATTTCTTCCTTCTTCTGCAGTATATAATGGTTCTAATAGTTTCTTTCCTTGTCTCATTCTCTTCCTATTTTTCCATTCTGCTTCTGTTTCTTGTATATGTCCGGCTATCTTCAAGCATTATTTCTGATAATTCTTTTGTCGCCTTTGTACAATATACTTTTCCCTTAAATCCCTCTTTTACAAGTTTTGGTATTCTTCCTGTATGATCTATATGTGCATGTGTTAATATCATAAAATCTATCTCTTCTGGATTATATATAAACGGTGCATAATTTCTCTCTGCATCTATCATTCTTCCTTGAATTAATCCACAATCTATTAAAAACTTTTTACCAGCTGCCTCAACAAGGTGATTTGAACCTGTTACTTCTCTTGCTGCACCACAAAATACTATATTCATTTTTCCTCCATCTTTTGTATACAATATATACAAATATAATACTGCATAGAATTTGTTTTATCAATTAAAATGACTAAATTAAAATCTTTTAATTTTACTTTTTAACTAAAAAATACTTAAAGCTTATAAAATATATATTATTCTATTAAGCTTTAAGTATTTATATTATCTATGTTTTTTATTCATTCTGTATTCTAATATTAATTAATTTATTTTATTTTATTTTTTCTTTGTTCTATTTACTTCTTTTCTCATTCTTATTAAATAACAAATTAATTATTTGATGGTTTATTTAAATTTGTTATTGCATTATCTAGTCCACCTGCTGGTTTTGGTGCAGTATTTGCTGTACTGCTTGAACTTGATCCATTATTTGTTGTATTACCTGTTCCTGTGTTTGATGATCCATTTCCAGAAGTTCCTGATCCTCCATTTGATGTTGAATCAGTTGAACCTGTAGTTACATTTGTTGGAGAATTATCTTCTTCTACTTTGATTCTTTCTTCTTTTCCTGAATTATCTGTTGTTACAGCATATATTCCGAAGTTCTGTATTACTTACTGTAACAATATATTTTATTTTCTTAGTGTTTAATGAACTTGCTGATGCTGGTTGTAATTCAACAGCTATTTCACTTTTTGGTGTTACTGTTACATTCCAGTTTCCTAAACTTTCTGTATCTTTTAATGAACTTTTACCTTTAAATGTTTTTGTAAATATATCAACACTAAATTGTCCATTTTGATCTATAAAATTTGATTTATTTTTCTTATAGTCTGCTGCTACTTCTAAAAGTGCTTTACTTCCTTCTGTAAAAGGTAACTTAGTTTTTGTTGTTTGTCCTGTAGTATTTGATGCTGTTTGTTCTTTATCTTCTGAACTTACATTTTTCTTACTTGCTGTTTCTATAGAGGCAACTTTTGCTTCTAATGTTTCTATCTTATCTTTTTGATCTTTAATTGTTTTTTGAAGTCCACTTGTATTTGTTGTTGATACTACATATACAACACCTGCAATTGCTACAAGTGCAAATACTAAACTTATTACACTAAGTATTCCTGCCATTCCACCTTTCGGTTTATCATTAAATCCAGTATTTGAACCAAATACCCCCATATTTTTTGTGTCATCTACCATATTATTAGTACCTCCCATATTAAAATTTTGTTCCATATCTTTTCTCCTTCTATTTTAAAATTAATATATTATTAGTATACATCATCTGAAAATTATTTTCCATTAGATTTATTATTAAATAAGTTTACACCATTAGTGTTTTCTTTATTTTTTTCTTCTTTTTTTTCATTTGTAGATTGTTCATTATTCTTATTACTATTTTCTACATTTTCACTGCTTGAAGAATTAGCATTTGTTGTTCTACCATCTGTTGTTGTATTTGTTTGTATTGCTGCAAACGGATTTGATTTTCCGTCTTGCAAACCTTTTTGTTTTATCAAGTTCTGCACTATCTAATTCATATGTTTTTCTATTTACTGTAGATGTAACAGTCTCATCTGCAACCTTATCTGCTGTAAGTGATACTACTTTTGCATCTTTACTATATTTTTCTATACTTGGTATATTTTTTTGTGTTGCTACAAAATTATAAAGTACAAGTCCTGTTGTAATTATTATAATACATAATATGACAATAGCTATAAATAGTTCTTTAAAAAGTTTCATATATTTTTCCTTTCTGTTATTAGTTTGTAACTGTTTTTTGTGCTGTATTTTTTACATCTTGAACTGTTCCATTATTTTTTATATTGTTTGTATCATTTTGTATTTGACTTGCTGGATCTTGTTGTGTTTTTGATTCTGTATTATTTGTTGATGTTTTATTTAAATCTTTATTATTAGATCCGATTTTGAGTTGCTGATAATGGATCTACAATATTAGGATCAAATCCTTTAGTATTAATTGGCACTCCTTTTACTGTAAATCTTGCAATTAGACTATCAGTATTATTTGTTTTTGCTGTATTTCCTGTTTGTCTAACATTTTCATTATTATTTTGTTGTCCTTCTTGAGAAGTATCAGCTACACTTTCTGGAACTAAACTAAAATTAGAAATTCTTGCAACTAATCTTTCATCTCCTTCTAATTTGTATAAGAATTCAACTATATTTCCGATAATTTCCTGTTACTTGGAAATTTAAATCCCATAATTTAAATTCTGTATTATTTGAAAGTTCTTCTCTTGATGTTCCATTTGTTATATCAAGTCTTAGCTTCACTCCTTTATCTGTTGCATAATTTCCGAAGTACTGTCCATAAAAATTCTATATCATAACTTTCTATTTCTACTCCACCTTCTGCTCCTGCTGTTTTTGCAGCTTCTATCTTATTTAAATATTCTTCTTTAACTTTTTCATATTCTGATATTTCTTTTGAAAGTTCTTGTTTTGCTCCATTATATTTAGTAGTAGATTTTTGACGTAATTCTTCAATCTTTGCATCTAAATTTTTATCTTTTTTTCCTATTTCTGAATAACTTAGTATTTCATATCCAAACATTTTAGAACCTCTTAATATAACAGAAGTACAAAATATTAAAATGAATATTACTATTCCCCATATTATATATTTTCTCATACTGTTAAATCTCCTTCTAATCTAAATTCTAAAATACCATTTGACTTGTTTTCTTTTGTTGTTACAACATTTGTTATTATTGCATTATCTTTTAACTTATCTAAGAAATATCCAAATTGTTCATAATTAGTTGTTTGTGCTACTATTGTTACTCTCTTATTCTTCTCTACAATTTTTGTAATTGTTAAATTTTTAGGTATAAGATTTGCTATACTTGTAAGAAGATTTGGTATTGAATCTTTTTCTGTATGTTGTTCTTTTTCATTATTTCCTGGTTTTTGTGATAAACGTCTTAAAAGATTACTATATTCTTCTTTTTTCTCTGTTATAACTTGCTTGTCTGCATTTATCTTAGCTATTTCTTTTTCTTGATCCGAAATACTTTGATCTACCTTTTTTTTCATATTTTCATTTATATTTGTTATATATATTGAAAATCCTGAAAATACTATAATTACTAATAGTAATGCAATAATTATTCTTATTCCAAATTTTTCTGTTGGTTCTAATTTCCCTCCAAGATTCATCTCTACTTTTAGTGCTTTTAAATCACCAATTTCCATATTACTAAGATTATTCTTTTTTTCCATTCTAAAAGACATATATTTTCTTTCATATCCGAAGTGCTTCTCCTGCAAGTGCTATTGCTGAATTTACATCTACATATTCTTTTATTGGAGTTCTTTTCTGTTCTTCTATTCCTTCAGGTTTTAATATTTCACATTCTACATCATCTATAAGTTTTTCTATAAATGTTTCAATATTACTTATAGTTGCACCTGTTCCTGTAATATATATTTTCTTATATATTCCAGCATTCTTTTTCATTATATTTTTTATTTCTGAAATTATTTTCATTATTTCTGAAACTATAACTGGTGCATATTCATTACCTTCAAAAGATATTTGATCCATATCATCTATAGGAAGTACCATATTTCTTAATACCTCATAAGATTTAGATATTGAATTTTCTTCACTATTTATAGTATTTATTATATTTTTAGTACCTGTTCCTATTCTTGTAACTCTAACTGGTTCTCCATTAAATACTTCTGTAATATATGTATCTTCTTCAATATTTACAATTATTGCTGGAAGTGTACTTCTATATATATTAACAATACTAATACCTATTGGCATTTGTGAATATATATTAGCATTTTGTCCTATAAGATTTGCTCTTGTTTCAATTGCCGTTTTTTCTTGTATTCCTAATAATACATGTAGTTTTTCAGGATCTGCTGGATCCTTACTTAATATATATCCATATTCTAAAAGTTCTGGTCTTAACTTTTGTCTATCTGTTATTTCCTCATATGCTACTTCAACTGCTTTATCATAGTCTTTTTTCTTTAACATTGAAAAAATACTTGTTTCTTCATAATGTATCTCTGATGCATTTATAACAACATTACCCTTAGTTGAATTTGTTTCTTCTATTATTTGTTTTAATAATTCTTTATGGTTCTGTCCATATTTCATACCATAAGATTCAACCTTTAATTTATCTTTGGTACCATTTAACTTTGCATATTTTATAATATTTCTATCAATAAATATTCCTAATGCACTTGCCATTATTTCTACTCCTAACTTTGTTCATTTTCAGTATTTGAAGGTAAATCTAATACTACTTTTATCTTAAATACATAAGTTATTGCATTCCAAATTTTCTTGAAAAATGATGGTTTTACTTTTTTCTTTGATTCTTTTAATAATTTTTCTTCTTCTGTTTCTGTTACTATATTTTCAATATTATCATTTTTTAAAACATTATTAAGTTCTATATTTTCTTCTTCAATTATATTTTCTATATTTAAAATATGTTCTTTTTCTTTTGTGCTTTCTTCTACTTTTGCAAGTTCTATTTCATCATTTATATCTTTTTCATTTTTTTCTTCTTTTTGATCTTTTTCTAAAGCCTCATGTTTTTCTATAACTTTATCTATTTCTTCATCATATATTTCAATTCTTTCAAAATCATCATCTTTATCTTCTTGTTTTAAATCTTGCTTTTGTTTTTGTTCTTGTTCTTGTTCTGATAAGTCTTTTATCCCTTCTTCTAACTTTCTTCTTAAATCATTTTTTATTTTTTCATTTTCTTCTAATTCTTTTTGTTCTCTTAATCTTTTCTTTTCTTCTGCACTTTCTGCTTCATTTTTTTCTTCTAATATACCTTCATCTGCAGGTTTTATTTCTATTCCAAGTCCAATATTTTCTAATTCTTTTTCTTTTTGTTCTTTAAGTTTATTTTCCAATTGTTGTTGTTCTTTTTCTAATCTTTGTTGTTCTTCTAATTTTTCTCTTGCAATTCTTTCTGTTTCTTCTTTTATCCTTGCTTGAATATCTTCATAATTTTCTGCACCTTCTGGTATTTTATTTTCAAATTCCTCTACTCCATCTCTTATATCAATCATTGAATTATTGATGTTCATTCCTTGATTTATATCATTAATTCCTTGCATTGTAGTTCTTTCAACAACCCTTTCTATAGGAGCTGGTATTGTTTTTAGGCTATCTGCCAATTCTATTCCTATTGAACTTAATGCTTTTGATCTATCTTCAATTCTTTCAATGTCAATTTCTATAAAAAGGTTTGATTCCAAATTAGATATTTTTGTTTCAATCATTTTTGCTGCAGTTCTTACATTTTCTTCTTGTAAGTCATTTGAGTTTGCAATTATTGTTAATCCTTCAGATATATTTTTATCAAATCTTCCCTCAAATCTTGATAATCTTGTCATCCAGCCTTCTGGTTTTTGAGATACAGTATCTAATGCTTCTCTTAATATGTATGACATTCTTATATTTTCTTCTCTTTCATTCATAAGGTTTGCTATTTGATTATTATTATTTTCAAATTGTTGTGTTGCATATTCTACTAAATCATATGCCGCCTTATATACTTCTGTAGGAAATGCATTCTTACTTGGATATTCAACTAAAAAGTCTGTTATTGATTCCATTAAATCTTTAAAATATGAATCTTCCTCTAATTTTATTATCTGTTTCTTACTATTTGGATTTATTAATTTTTTAACCTTATATATATTTGATAATATTTTTTCTTCATTTATCATCATTCTTACATTAAACACCTTTGTTTTCTTAAAAAAAATTGGCATAACTTCCCCTTTCTTAATATATATACCTAAAGTATACTTATTTCCGTAAGTAATAACAATAATTATTACTTTTTTTTGTATTTCTTTTTTGTTACATTCCTTATTTCCCTAAGAAGGAACACAACATTTTCCTATATTTTTAACCTATATTTTAACTTTATTATATTATTATATTTCTACAATATTATATATATTTGTTACATAAATTTTACAAAGAGAAAAGAAAGCTCTTTCTTTATTTCGAACTTTCTTTTTAAACTATATTATTTGAAGCAATGTATATGTCTGTGCTCTATTATAATCAAATATAACAGTTACACTATTAGGATATCCTCCTTTTGCTTGGAAAACTTCAATATTAGGAACTTGACCTCTTGGAAATTCTCTTCCTATTTGAATACTCCAATTTCCTGCACCATCTACTCCTACCCATTGTGCTAATACTCCCGGCATATGAACATGTACAGAAGCTCCTGGTTCTCCTCTACCAGATACAAAATTGATTCTATGTCTCCAGTTTCTTCCTCCACCTGTAAGCTGTGAATTTGTATAACTAATATATGGACCTGATAACCTTTCGGCTACAACATTAAGTCCTACCCAACCTGACCAAGGTCTACCGAAGTCTATATTGTTGTGCTTCAATTCTCCTATTAGGATCTTGTCTACCTATATATGTTGCCCAATTTCCGTGCTCCGTCTACTCCTACATCACGTATTACTACACCGGTGTACATGTACTTTTACTGTTGCTCCTGGCTCTCCTCTACCAGATACCCAATCATGTGTTGTATTTATATAGTTTATACTAGGTGGTGGCATCTGTGGTAATTGTTGTACTACCATTCTTGACCATCCACTCCATGGTCTACCAACTGTTCTTTGTTGTGCTTCTACTATAGTATTTCCTCTTTCAAACCCTAAATGTGTCCACCATCTACCACTTGCATCTGTCCCTATATCACGTATAAACACTCCGATGTGCATGCACCTTAACTGTTGCTCCTGGTGTTGCCCATCCATATATATGGTCTTGTGCTGTATTCATTTGGTCTATACTTGGATTTCCAAGCGCTGGTAGCTGTACTACATTTGATACTGCCATATCACTTCACTATTAGGTCTATCTGGTAATTCTTGATATGCTATTATTTCCTTACCTGCTTCTAATAATCCTGTATCAATTTCCCAATCTCCATTTCCATTTACATCTACATGTTTTTCTACTTTACCTGGAATTTTTACATATACTTTTGAATTTGGTACTCCTCTTCCTGTAACTTTAGTATCATCTGTATCTACCTCATTTATTGTAGGCACTGGAGCTGGTACTGCTCTTACTACATATGTATCTATAGGATCTGATTCTGTTCTTCTTGGAGTTATTTGTGTTGCAACTATTCTTGTATGTTCATTTTGTTTTGGTATTGTTATCCTATATTGTCCTGATCCATCTACATTTCCTATATATTCTCTTCCATCTTGTAATACAATTTTTATCCTACTACCTGAAATACCTGTACCTGTTACTTCTGTATGATTACTCTTAACTTCATTAATTGTTGGTCTTTCACCTTTTGCCATTCCAACTATTGTTGTTACTACATCACTTGTAAGCTTATCATGCATACTTTGTCTTCCGAGATACTACTGTTCCTTCATATGGTGCAGTTATTGGGATATTGTATCTTCCGTCCTCCGGTCTGCTATTCCTGTATATTCTGTACTTCCTATTACTATAGATATATTTGCATTTGGTCTTGAAGTTCCTGTTACATTATTATCTGTGTTTATAACCCTATTTATTGTTATTTGTTCTAATTTGGCTTTTACTACTTCTACTTTTACTTCTACACTTACTATCTTATCTTTTTCTTTTTGTGTAACTGTTATAACTGTACCTACTTGTTGAACCGGTACATCTATACTCCATTTACCGTTTTCATCAACTATTCCTTCATACTGATTACCTGCTATATTTACATATATTGTAGCACCTATTTCTCCGTGAACCTGATATTTTTCTATCTTCATTTGTTATTGCATTTACTATAGGTTTTGCACTTTCTTTTCCTTGTTCTTTAAATTTCTCTCTTATATTATTTTCAAAATCTTCTTTTTTAATAAGTTCAATATTTCTTATCTTATCCCATATCATATCATGCCTTATTTCATAATATGTAGTAAATTCTTTACTATTATACAAATCTTCAAATTTAAAATTATCTGTTCCATTAACTTTTCCTGGTATCACTATATCTGATATTCCTGCAGATGTTCTATCATATAATTCTCCTACAGCCTGATTATAATTTGTTGTATTTGCCTTAGTAAAAAGTCCATTTTCCCCATTTAATGTACTTATAACTATTGCTGCAAGTAAAATTAATACTATTATTGATATAACTAATGCTATTAATGTTATTCCACCTTTTTTTCTTACCATTTTTCCCTCACTCGCCAAATTTTTATATAATTAACCTATGTAAAAGTTTATCAATAATATATTTTAAATGTAAATAATTGTAACATTCTTATGTTTTATTGTAATTTTAATAATATTTACTTTTTTTCTTTATTTTTAATTTACCTCTAGTAATATCATTAAAAACATTGTATAATGATTATACCTACAAGGTACGAATTGTGTTATTTTTAGAACCTACATGTATCGAAGGGGAGAACTACTTTCGGTGTGGCGTGCATAACTTCATTTATGATTTTATCCCATAAACACTGAGGCTTCACCCACCTGTTTAAGACAGGTTTCTTAAAAAGCACCATAAAAACGGCCATTGTGGGTTTTTTTATATTCACTATCAGTAATATTATAAGACTAATTGTAATCATTATTTTTTAGTTTTTTGATATTACCTCCTTTCATAGGATAACGATTATAATTATATATTAAAAATTATATTGTTATCCTATTTTTTATTGCTTCAAATTTTGCATCTCCTATCCCTTTTACCTCTTTTATATCTTCTATTTTCTTAAACTTACCTACATTTTCTCTATAATCTATTATCTTATTTGCAGTAGAATCACCTATACCATTTATTTGTCTTAATTCTGATTGACTTGCTTTATTTATATTTATCTTTCCTGTGTTTTCTTTATTACTACTTTCTGACTTTTTTTCATTCCTTATAATCCCTGTTCTTTTTTCTACATTATCTCTAGTATTTACACTATCATTTTGTTTATCTTCTTCAATACTTGGTATATATATTTTATCACCATCTTCTAGTTTTGATGCAAGATTTATATTTTTTATACTATATCCTTTTTTAAATCCTCCTGCCTTTTCTACTGCTGTATTTATTCTATCTTTTTTTCTTATTTCATATATTCCTGGCATATTAACATATCCGATCAACATGTACAACAATCATTTTATTATTCTCTTTTTCAGATTCATCTTTCATATCATTTTCTTCAATATTTTCTTTTTCATTTTTATTTACTTCTTCATTTTTTGATTCATCCTTTCCTATCTCTGATATCTTATTATCCGAATTTTCAAACTCTTTCACTTTACCAATATTTATAATCATAAATATTCCTACTGCTATTATTACAATTGCAATTAATATATATTCCTTTTCTACCTTTTTTATCTTTTTCACAATATTTATTAATATTTGCTTTAATTTTTCCATACCTTTTTCCTATTCCTTTCTACCAATATCTTAAATTTTATTTTTTATATATTTTTTGCTTCTTTCTTCTTCTCTTTATCCTTTTTGATTTAATTTTAATTTTTCCTTTTTACTCTTGGCTCTTTACTCTTTACTCTTTATTTTTAACTTTTCTAAAAAACAAAAAGAGAGAATTAAAAATTCCCCCTTTTTTATTTTTAAATTATTCCCTATTATTTTTATTACTATTTTTCTTATTAGAACTATTACTTTTTGATGTTTCTTTTGGCTTTTCATCTGTCTTTTCTGAAGTCTTTTCCTTCTTTTCTTTGTTCTCTTCACCTGAAAATTCTACTTTTCTAATATCATCTGAAAATACAAATAAGTCAAATATCATAGTCTTTATTTTCTTGTATTCTGGGAAGAAAAACCATGCTGTTGTCCTTTTATCTTCTCCAGGAAGTCTACCTGTTTTAATTTTATCAGATTCAAAATCAATTACATATGCTGCATAATCTTTCATTTCATCAACTGTTATATTTGTTTTTATATTATCTTGTACTATCTTAATTAAATCAAATATTCTAGTTATATTTTGAAATTGTAATGTTTGTTTTACAAGCTCTTTTATAAATTCTTGTTGTGTTCTATTTCTCCCCATATCTTCTATACCATAACTTTCTGGATATGTTGATCCATCATCATTATGTCTAAATCTCACTAAACCTTCTGCTTGAACCCCATTTAATTTTTGCATACCTTTTTTTAATTCTATAGAAAGTTTTTGTGATTCATCATGGTAATTCATATCTATTGGAACATCATAATCTATTCCACCTATTTCATCTACAATTTTTTGAATACCTTTTGTATCTACAATTACATATTTATCAAGCTTTAATCCTGTAAGGTTATTTACCTTTTGCATCATTTTTTCTACCCCATAAATTCTATAAACAGAATTTATTTTATCTTTTGCTCCTCCTGCCTTTGGATTTGCTCCTATAAATGTATCTCTAGGTATAGATAATATTGATGCCTCATTTGTTTTAGGATTATAACCTGCTACCATTATTGTATCTGTATTTTCTTCATTTGTACCTAGTATAAGTGTATATATTGTTCCTAAATTTTCTTTTTTATTAAGTCCTAATGTAGTTTTAATAATTCCTTTAAAGCCACCACCGTTTTCATATATTTGTATATAAAATCTTGTTGCAAAAATTACAATTACAACAAATACTGTAAATAAAATTAATCTTAATAATATATTTTTCTTTTTCTTATTTACACTTTTTATATTTTCTTCATTCTTTTTTGCCATCTATTCTCCAATTTAATTATTATCAAACTTTAGAAAGTATACCAAAATTATTTTGCTTTTTCAATTATTTTTTTATATATTTTGTATTTCTCAACATCCCAATATGTTATTCTTCTTCTTATTTTTTCGTTTTCTTTTGAATATCTTTCTTTAATCTTATCAAGTTCTTGTTCTGTTTTCTTTTTTCCTTTTCTATTTAGAATTTCAAGAATTTTTTGATTCTTCTCTTTAATACTAAGATTTATTATTTTAGTATTATCAGAAAATACATATTCTAATAATTTTGCAACTTTTTTACTTGTATTTTCTGTATTTTCTGTATTTTCTGTATTTCCTAACATTTTAAGTTTATCAATAATTCCTATATTTGTTCTTGTTCTATTTAAATTTGAAGTATTTTCTTTTATTATATTTTCTAAAATTCTTGCATATATATCTATTCTATTCACAATTTGTGTTTCAGAAACTTTTCCTTCACCTAAATTTCCTATTTGTTCATCATCATCTTTTAGTATAAATGTTATTCTATCATATGTAACATCTCTTGAAATTATATCATCTATTTCTTCAAACTCATCATTTTTCTTATAGTCAAGTTCTATATGTCGTTCTACTTTTTCGCCTTCTAACATTTTAGCTATTATTATATTATTCTTTTTTAAAAGTAAGTATTCAAGTTCTAGAAGATTTGCATATAATACTTTTTCAAAATCATTTGTTTTCTTCATATTTTGAAATGTTTTTTTCTTTACTTTTATATTTTCAAGCTTTTCTTTAGTTATTTCTTTTATTGCTCTTATTTTCTTTCCTTTTGCTGTAGTTTCATCATCAAACTCAAGTATTTTTAAAATAATCTTTTCTTTATCTTTAAATATTCTTACTAAATCTTCTTTTGCTTTTTCTTTCATTTCTTTTTTTATAAATGTTATTCTAACATATGATATTTTATTATATTTTAAATTACTATTTATACTTTCTGTTTTTGGATTGTCTTCTTTATTTGAAGATTTAGCTAATACCCTTTTTAAAGTTTCAAATATATTTATAATACATATAACTCTTTCTGTGTATAACATATTTATTTGTTTTGTATATATATTATTTCTATTCTTATAAAATAATATTTCTTCTTTTAATATTCTATTTAAATTTTCAATTATAGTTTTAGGAACATTATATCCTACAAATCCGAATTATTATTTTTTCTCCATTTTTTTCATATATATTACTATATTCTGATTGTGTTTTAATTAGATCTTCTATTGCTTTTTTTCTATACTGTACATCTATATTTCTTCTAATTTTTTTAAGTTCTTTTATCGCAAGATATTCTATATATCTATTAAACCATGTATCTTTAATGTATTTAAATCCTAACTTCTTTGTTTCTTCCTCATCTTCATCTTCTACGACATAAAGTAGTTTTAAAAGCCCTTCTGCTAAATTTATTTTTTGCTTTTCTGTCTTACTTTCATCTATATCTACGATTTTTTCTATTTCTTCTCTTGAAATTTTAATTTCTCTTTCCAAAAAAATATCTACTATAGATTCTATTGTAAAATATGTAAGTTCATTATATTCTGATCTATAAAGTGGATCTATCAGCTCTTTTATCAACATCATAGATTCTTTATAATTTAAATTTTTTAAATATTCTTTTAGTTCTATCCTTTTTTCTTCTATTTGATCTTCTAATTTTACCTTATTTATCTCAAAATTTATATCTAAATCTATATCATATTTAAATATCTTTTTAAGTCTATACTTATTTTTTTCTTTTAGTAATTTTAGATATTGATCACCTATACCATAAATATACCTGTATACCTTATCTTGTTCTTCTAAGTTAAGATAATATTCTCCATTTTGAACTTTATTATTCTTATCCTTTTTTTCCATATTAATCACTTTCTTCTATATATTGTTTTAATATTTTGTTATACTTATCCCCAATGTATATATATTTTTCTTTTAAATTATTGAATAATTCAAAATAATCATCATTTATTATTTTTTTATCCAAAAACTTATTAGAATCTTTTTTCTCATAAATCCTAGCTATATCATTACTACATATTCCAAAATAATATAATTTTTCATCATCTATTATTATACAATTTAATAATTGTTCTGAATATTTGCTAATTACTCGTTTTGATATAATATCAACATCATTTGTAAGCATCTCATTTTGTATAAGACTCATTCGTTTATCAATTTTTTTATCTTCACTTAAATCATTATATTCTTCTCCAAATAGCACTGTATTTAAATCTTCTATATTATCTACCTGAAATATATTTGATGAAGACATATATATGATATTCTTATTTTTAAATGTTTCTTCCATATTGTTTTCCTAGTCTTTTTTCTTTAGTATTTTTTAATATCTTATTTTTTTAATAATATACCTGTTATCGGATTGAATTTTTCTAATTCTTTTACAACAATAGTATTATTTAATATATTTTTAACTGAATTTGTACCTGTTATATTTACAAGTTGAACTATTGTTAATACTATAAATATTAATATTATAGCTTTTATACCTCCGAAATATACCTCCGAAGTATGCTATTAGTTCCTTTAAATATTCCTATATTTTCTATAACTCCTAATATAGTATTTTTAAATATTAATATAACAAGACTTAATATCACATATATTGCTATAAATGATATTCCTTTTATAATACCATCTGTAATATTTTTTCCTGCAATATTTGCAATTTCATCAATGCTTTTATCTTTGTTTTGTTTTATAATCTTATTTATTTCTGTTTCTAATAATCCTTCATTTTTATTATTTTCTTTAACATCTTCAGTATTTTTTAATTTTACTACTGTTTCTACTATATATGTGTTTAAATTCTTATCAATTTTAGTTGTATTTACAATAATTCCAGATACTGGTATCATTAAAATCATACATATTGGTATTAAAAGAATTGTTATTAAGAGATCTATTATTTCTCTTGCAAAACCTCTTTTTATTCCTGTAATAACAAAAATTGCTATTAATCCTATTACTACTAAATCTACAAAAATATTCATATTTTTTTCTCCTTCTTATTATAATCCCACAATATCAATCTTATCATTATACCAAACTATTATCATATATCCGGCTTATATCATATCTTGATATTTCTTTTGCTGAATTATATTTTTTTCTTATCCATCCATTTTGATTTATAACAACAAGCTCTGTTCCTAAATTTATAACTATTGAATCTAATTTTGCAAGTACTGATTTTGGTGTAGTTTCTCCTATATTATATCTTGCAATTTCATTTCCTGATTCGTTTATTATAATACATACATATGTATTTTTTAATTTTATAATATCATTTCGTTCTTCTTTTTTTATAACAAAACTATATCTAGAATTTTCAATATCTGCTATATAAACATTTTGAAGAGTATATATCTCCTTATTATTTTTATCTGTATATCCAATATTTACTATACTATCTGAATATTGTGCTAATATATTATTATTTTCTTTTATTTTTAAATTTACAAGTAATTTATCTTTTACAAATGTATTTATTAAAGAACCTTCTTCTGCTTTTATTGCTTTTTTTACATCTATTACTTTTACTGTAGATTCTGTAAATGTTTTTGAATAATCTACTTCACCTATAACTAAATAATTATTATCTGGCGATATTTCTGTATCTATAACATATCCATTTGATACATAACTTTTAAATAATAATTCTCCCTTATTGGAATATAATGAAACAACCGACTTATATACTGAATCTTTTGTTACAACTACCATATATCCATTTTTGTTAACTTTTATTTTCTCTACAGTTACATCTAATGTCTTTTCCCATGCTAGTTTATCATCATCTATTAAATATATTTTTGTTACATTCTTATCTGCTATTCCCATATATCTATCTTCTATGTCATATATTGGATTTCCTATCTTCATTTTTATAGTATTTTTATTATTTCCTTCAAAATCATAAACTTTAAGTTCACCTGAACTTAAAGTAATTATATTTTTACCTAAAGCCATAGTTTGTATAATACTTGAGTTTGTATAAATATTTTTAACACTATCATCAGATATTTCTTTTTTTAATACCTTTGTATCTATAAACTCCCTAATAGTATCATTAACAATATATGTTGTTACTAATCCTATAATAGCTACTATTAATAATAAAATACTTATTATTTTTATCTTTGCACTTATTTTTCTTACTTCCCCTTTTTATATAATCTTACATAATAAATTATAACAAAAAACTTACCTTTTTTCAAATATCATAATTAAATACAAATTGTGATATTTTTTCATCTAAAAAGTAAGTTTAAAAACTATAATTACACTATTACACTATTTCTTATCTTAAATCATTAAATTATTTCAAATATATCTGATACATATTCTTCTCCACCTTGACCAATATCTACATTCTCAACATATCTATATATTCCTTTTTCTAATTTACCAAAATCTTTTTCATAATCTACTACATATGTTTTCTTTTCTGGTATATCAATATATTCACAATTAATATTATCAGGCTGTGTATTATCTTTACTTTTCCACTCTCCTTCTTCATATTTATCTATCCTATACCAATTATTTTCACCATGCCCATATCTTATTTTCTTTTTAACTTTAAGTTTTGTATTATTAATAATTTCTAATATTTCTAAATTTGCCTTTTCTTTATCTATATTATTTATATATTTATATTCATCATCCATTATTACTGCAGTTAAATTACTATCATCATTTTTTATTTCAAAAATACATGAAATATATTCATCTACATTTGCATTTTCTTTTATTCCTTTTAATTCTGTATATTTATATATTCCTTTTTTTAGACTGCCATAATCTAGCTTAAGATTCTTAAGATATGTTTCTTTTTCTCCACCTTTTTTTCTATTATTTAAATCTAATATCTTATCTATTTCCCTTTTCTTGTCTAATTTAACCCATTTACCTTTTTCATATTTTTCTATCATATACCAATTTGAAGTAAAATAATCTTCTTTAATATTCTTCTCTAATTCTATTGATATATTTTTATTTACAGATAAAACTTTTAACTCCTTATTTTCTTTATCATATTCTTCAAATTTTTTAATAATATCTGTTATATTTCTTCTATCTTCCTTAATATCAAATATTACAGATATAGCATCATTATTATTTTCTCCATTTATTCCTGTAAATTCTGAATACCTATATTTTCCCTCTGCAAGTCTTCCGAATTTTGTCTTCCCAATTTATAATATATTTTTGTTTTTGTGGGAGTATTGCAATCATAGTCATGGAATATCCCATTTTTACATTTCCACTTATCTTTTTCCATTTACCATTTTCATATTTATCTACCCTATATCCAAATGTTTCTCCATGTGTCTTTGTTATATTCCTTTCTAATTTTAATCCAACATTTCCCAGAACCTCTATAATCTTTAGATTTGCTATATCACCGTGAGATATTACCGTAATTTTTCTTCTTCAAACTTATCCTCTGTTTCCTGTTTTTCATTATTACCTTTCAATATATCTTGTTTCTCTATTTTCTTTAATTTTAAAATACTAAAAATTATTATTGCTAATAATATTACTATAATACTAATTAGAACTATATATACTCTTTCTTTGTCATATTTTTTATTTCTATCTAATTTTTGCATATAACCTCCTCATAATATTACATATCATATATTATATATACTATATCTAAAATCATTATATTACTATATTTTTATACACAATTTAATCTATACTTAATGTTAGTTTTACAATATTTTTAAAACATTTAACAAACTATATCTATATATGCTATAATAAGATTATTACATAAACTATATACTATATAATAAAAAATAATAGAGAAAGGATAAAAATGTATTTAATTGTAGGACTTCGGAAATCCAGGTAAACAATATGAAAAAACAAGACATAACATGGGTTATGATGTTATAGATATGTTTTCTAAAAATCTAAATCTTCCTTACACATCTAAAAACAATGGTGATTATATAAAATGTAAGATAGAAAAAAAAGATGTTATATTATTAAAACCAACTACATTTATGAACCTATCTGGTAAAGCTCTTTTAGAGTTTATAAACTTTTTTAAAATTGATAAAAATAATATTATTGTTATATATGATGATAAAGATTTAGATGTTGGTACTATTAGAATCAGAAAAAATGGATCAAATGGTGGTCATAATGGTATCAAAAGTATAGAAACTATAACAGATAAGTTTATACGTGTTCGTATTGGAATAGGTAAACCTAAATTTAAAGATGATATGATAAACCATGTAATATCAAAAGTTTCAAACGATGAATATGATGAACTAAAAATTGGTATATCAAAGGCATATAAAGCTGTTATTGATATATTAAAATATGGTGTTGATATTTCAATGAATAAAAATAATTTAAAATCAAATAAAAATAATAAACAAGAAAAGAGGAAAAATAATATGGATAAAATATATATAACTGGTCATAAAAATCCAGATACAGATACAATAATGTCTGCACTAGTAGCAGAATACTTATACACACATTTAGGATATAATGTGGAAGCTATAAAACAAGGAGAATTAAATCCTGAAACAAAATTTGCAATCGAAAAAACAGGTCTTAGAATACCAAATACAATAACTAAACTTGCAAAAAATTCTAAAGTAATACTTGTAGATCATAACAACCCAATGGAAAGTCTAGAAAATATAACTGAATTAAATATAATAAATATTATAGATCATCATGCAATTAAACTTGATTTAGGAAGTCCTACATATGTAAGAACAGAACCTGTAGGATGTACTGCTACAATATTATTTAAAATGTTTAGAGAAAATTCAATAGAAATACCTAAAAATATAGCACTTGCAATGCTTTCTGCTATAATATCTGACTCATTATTATTTAAATCACCAACATGTACTGATGAAGATAAAAAAGTAGCATCAGAACTTGAAAAAATAGCTGGTATAAACAAGGAAGAATATGGTATGGAAATGCTTAAAGCAGGTACTGATCTTTCTTCATATAGTATAGAAGAAATACTTAATATAGATAGAAAAACAGCAGTATATGGGAACTACAAAGCAAGTATAAACCAAGTTATGACTGCAGATGTTGAAGAAACATTAAAATTAAAAGAAGAATTAGAAGCAGGAATGCAAAAAATGATTGAAAATGAAAACTTAGATTTATTTATGTTATTAATAACTGATATTATAAACAGTGATTCTACTGTAATTGCTTTAGGTAATAAAACAGAAGCTGTTGAAAAAGGATATAATGTAACTCTTAATAATAATATGGCTGTTCTTAAACGGAGTAGTTTCTAGAAAGAAACAAGTTGTTCCAATAATAACAGATATGTTAAAATAATCTTAATATAGTATTAAAAGAGCAATTTTTTAAATTTAAATTGCTCTTTTATCATTCTATACACAAAATAAATATAATCTTATTTTCGTATAATTCTAAACTTATTTTTTATTTTTGAATGTTTACATATCTTTTTAAATTCACAATAATCACATGCTGTTTCTTTATTATTTGACACATAATATTTATATGGATATATATCTACATTACCATCTAATATATTTTTAGACAATTCTTTTATTTTTTCAATAACAGTATCTCTAATATTTTCATACTCATCTTTTACTAATATATTTTTAAATTTAGTTTTCATTATATTATTATCTTTTGTTTTTTCAATATCTATAACTTCTGATTTAACCTTTCCTTCAAATCCTAAATTTGTATCATGTATATATAATTCTTCTATTGATTCATCATCTTGTATTATAAGTTTTCCAGACATTTTTAAATCTTTCTTTGACTTTTTCAAAATTTCTTTTTCATCTAGTCTTTCTTTCTTACTCTCTAATCCATATAATAATCTCTTATATAACATTGCTGTTGGTTTTAAATTCAATTTTTTTTCTATAACACTTAAATATGTTATAAGTTGTAATGAGAGTCCATTTATAACCTTTGGTATTTCAATATTTTTATCTGAAGACTTATAATCTATTATCCTAAATTCATTTAGATCACCTATATCAATTCTATCTATTGCTCCTTCTAAATATATTTTAGAATTATCAGTTATTTCATATATTATATTTTCATAATCTCTTTTACCTGTTCCAAATGTTGCTTCATTTTTTAAAATTTTAAACTCACTTAATCGTATTCCTTCGTTTATATCTAAACATATCTTATTCATTTGTTTTTCAACTTTGTTTAATATAATTTCATTATTCTTCTTAAATTTAAAATCTACAAATTGTTCTTTTTCTTTAACTTTTTTTATACTATCTTTTACTATTTTATATATTATATTAATATATTTTTCTAAATTTTCCTTTAATTCATTATCATTATTTTTTATAATTTCTTCTTTTAAAACATATATATCTCTTTTTGGTAACCCTTGTTTTGTTATATTCTCATTAATATTATTTTCTTTTATATAATCAAATGTTTCCTTTATAATCTCATGCATAAAAGATCCAATATTTGCTAGATTATTATTTGTTCCATTTTCTCTATCTTTTATATTTAACCCATATCTCAAATGATATGAAAAAGGACACCCTGCATATTTTTCAAGCCTACTTATACTTGTATATATATTATTATTTAAATATATTTTTTCTAATAATTCTTTTGATATCTTTTTTGTAATATTTTTATCTTCTCTTAAATATCTAAGTGAATACTCTTCTAATATATTTAATATACCATTTAAATACATGTTATATATCATATATTCATTGTTAATCATTTCTTGTTTATCATCATTTTTTTTACTTTCTATTTTTAAAATAGTTTTTTCTACTTCACTCATTAAGAACTTTTTGTTAAAATATGATTTTTTAAGTTTTTCTAATATATTTTCTTTTATATTGTCTATATTATCTTCTAATACATACTCTTCTTTTATATTTAAACTATTTTGTATATTTTTAACATAAATACTTCCGAAGAATTTGTTTTCCTTCATTATCTTTATTTGTATATGTTAATACAAGTTTATCTTTAGGACTTGTAACTGCAAGATATGTTTCTATTTCTTCCTTATTTTCTATATCTTCATCTAAATTTAGTATTTGTATATTTGCTTCTTTCAGTCTTTCTTTTTCATTATTTGTTAATAATTCTTTTCTTTCTAAAACTTTAGGAAAATTCATTTCATCTGCACTTAATATATATGTTATATTAGAATTTACAACATTATCTGTTGTTATTATACTTATTTCTTCTTTAGATTTTACTGTATATGAATTTTCTTTTTCTATTACAATTTCAAAATATCTTATATATTCTTCTAAAGTACATTCTTCTAAAACAGATAATCTATCTAAAATATTATTTAAACTTATTACCTCAGATACAATCTTATCTTTACTTCCTATCTTCTTATATATTTTTGATACTAATTCTTCATCCTCTATATATTTAAATATTTTTTCTGAAATATCATATCCATTTACACCAGATATTCTTTTCCTTAAATCATTTATATATTCAATAATTACTTTTTGTGTTCTTACTATATTTTCATATTTTTCACTATTCTTTCCATATTTAAATTCTTGTGTTATATTTTTATACACATTCCATCTTTTTAAGTATTTTTCTAATAAATATATATCTAAAATATTAATATTATTTTCTTTAAATATTCTATTTTCCAAAATATCACTTTTTTTAATTATACTTATAATATTATATATATTACCTGTAATTATTTTCAAAATATTTATTATATGTGATTCTAAATTACTTTTTTTCTTTTTATTATTATTTTGAATATTTAATCCATACTTTTTAAATATATCTATTAATAAGTGTTCATAATTATCCTTATCATTCATTATTATTTGAATATCAGATATATTGTAATTATTTAAATATATATCTTTTGCTACATATTCTATTTCATCTTTTTTTTCTTCAAAACTTCTAATTATTATACTATTATCTTCTATTTCTTCAATACCATCTTGTTTTTGTATACACTCATATATACTTTTTTCATCTAACATAGTTTTTAATATATCTAGTTTTTTAAACTTATCTATTATATTAGAATCATAATTACCTGTTGATTTTATTATTTCAACATTCATTCCATTACATGATGTTATTATATTTGATAATGTCTTTTTTGTTGTATTAAACATTTCATTATTTGACACTATATTGTCTATAACCAGACTAACACTTATAATATTCCCATTACTATAACTTTTAGATATAATTTTTGTTAATATATCTAACTGTACTTTTTTAAAAGAATTAAATCCTAATATATATATATCTGCATCATCAAAATATGTATTGTTTTCTAAATCTTCTAATATTTTTTGATATACTTCTTCTTTATCAAGTTTATCTATTTTCTTTTCAACATATTTATCATATATTGTTAAAATATCATTCATTTTGATTTTTAACATATCTGTTGTTTCTTCTTTTTGTATATATTCTTCTATTTGTTTTCTTTGTATTCCATTTTCAAATATATTTGATAATATATTTGACATTTCATTTACTATTTTATCATTATTAAAAATTTTTAAATTATTATTTTTTTTCTCATTTTCAATTATTTTAGACAAGTATATATCTTTTATAATTTCATCAATATATATATTATTTCTATTTCTTGTCTTTTTAAATAATATATATGGCATTCTACTAAAAGAAAGTAATTCTATATCTATATTAATTCCTTTTTTTAAATTTAATATTAGATTCTCATAATAATATAGCTTATTTTCTGGTGCTATTATAATCTTTTTCTTATTTAGATACACATTATCTTTTTTAACTATATTATCTAAAATTTTTTTTTCTCTATTAGTACTCTCTCCTCCAATATATATTTTTACTCTACCATCTTTCATATTTTACCCTTATATCTTTTAATGTCTTGAAACAACTGGAATATACTTACTTGGTGCAAGTGCCGGATATGCAAATGAAATTCCTGGTGTTACTACACCATTTGGTATATGATTACCATTAAATTCTGCTGCACCTACCAAGAAAAATTTTCTTTTTCTTTCTTCTGTAATAGATCCTCCACCTCTTACTATAGGGTCATCAAATGTTGCATCAAGTCCATACCAATTTCCATCAATATACACATAATTCCATGCATGTGCTTCACTTCTTCCATCTGAGATACCTTCTCCAACAACTGTTATTGTAGGTATTCCGAAGCCCATCTGCTATATATTTAAATGATTTAGCATATCCTTCACATACTGCCCTATTATATATAAGTGCTGCATATAGTGTATGTTTAAGTTCTCCTGATGATGTTTGATCATATGTTATATTATCAACTAAATAATCATGTATTGTTTTAACTTTTTCATATATAGTGTCTGTACTTTTAACTCTTGAAATTATATTTTGTCTAACATTTTCAACAACTCTTCTAGCATTTTCTGCCTCTTCTCTATTTTTTATTCCTTCTAAATAAAATTTTTCTCCTGTTGAATTTGATATACTTACATAAAATATTGGTCCAAATCCTGGATATTGTTTTTTCATTATAGAAAGAGACATATGTCTTACATCTACAAAAAATAACTGTGGATAATCAATCATTAATGCATTAACTGCCGCTTGAAACGACTTTTCTAAAGTTTCTTTTCCCTGATCTAATTGTAAAAGTCCGATCAAAAATTGTTCCATAATCAAAAACATGTTCACCATCTAAAAAGTATTTACTCTCATTTCTTAATTTATCATATATTATTTTTCCATAATCATTTAATTGTGAATAATACATATTATTTACAACAAGATCTGTTGTTTGTGAATTATTATTTTTTTGTATTGAAATTTGTGGCTGTTGTTGTTTTCCTATACTTATATCAGTTTTTTGTATAGGCTGTTGAACACTTACTTTATCAGGATTTAATGTAACAGGATCATTCCTATTTTCAATAATCTTTCCGATCATCTTGATTTATAGCAAGTCTTCTTGCATCTTTTCTTAAGTTTTCATCTATAGGATTTTCTTCTTCTTTTACTGATGTTTCAGTTATTCCAAACATTCTTAATGCATAATTTTTTATATCATTTATCTTTTCTTCCATTTTTCCTGCAGATAATGCTAAAACAATTGACATACCTATAACCATAAGTATTATAAATGTTCCTATAATTTGAAATATTGTTTTAAATATATTAAATGCTGAACTTTTCCTATATCCATTTTTTTCCATTATTTTCCTCTTTCTCTTCTCCAATAAAATAAATATTGTTGCATTATTCCCCTATTTTTAATATTTTTAACAATATTCATTATTTTATCATTTGTAATTTTTTCTTCTTCTATCCCTTTAAAAAATACTTCTGACATAACTCTTTTAACCCATACATCTATTGGGAATGATTCTAACCTATTATATGCAAAAAGCATTATACAATTTGCAACTTTAGGTCCTACCCCATCTAATAATACAAGTTTTTCAAAAAGTTCTTCATCTAAAAGACATTCTAAATCTTCTAAAAATCCATTGTTCAATTTTTCTATTGTACATACAAGTCTTTTTGCTCTAAAACCTGTGCCTGCATTTTTTAAATCTTCTTCTGTTAGTTTAGATAATGTTTCTATTTTAGGAAATGTATACATATTTTCTTTAAATCCTTGTAAATTAATTCCAAATATTTCATCATCTATTTCTATCTTTTCTCCATAGTTTTTAGAAAGATATTCTACACTTCTTTTTATTCTAGGAATATTATTATTTGCAGATATTATAAAAGAAATGATAGTTTCTATTTTATCTTGTTTTAATATACGTATACCTTTTCCATATTCTATAGCTTCTTTAACCTCTTTATATCCAACTGTTTTTTTTGTGTTTTCTAATATATCTTTTTTTATAGCAGAATAATCTTTTGCTATATCTAAATAATTATATATAATAGCTTTTTCTTTTTCTTCATTAACCTCTTTTATTGTTTCTGATAAATATATACATATATCAAGATCTATCATATCCTTTTTTTCTTTATCTAATAACTCTTTTATAACATATGCCCTATCATTATATATTCCTATATATGATATATTTTTTCCTGTGTGTTCATCTTTTTCTAAATTCTTCCATCTAAAACATTGTCCATTTTCAAATATATCTTCTAATCTTGTATCTTTTAAATTCTCTAATCTTATCTCAATCTTCCTCATTATCTAAAACTATTTCTAACTTCTTCCCCATCTTATTATTATTTTCATTTTGTATTTTTATTTCTTTTATATAGTATAATTCTTTTATCTTATTTAAATTATTATCTTCTTTTCCTTTTATATATTTTACTATATCTCCATTAATTTTAATTGTAATATACTCATTTTTTACTTTTAATCTTTTTATTTTTTCAAATAAGTAATTATAATAAATTCTTGTTAATATTTCATCTTCTATATCTTTTATTATTACACCTGTTAAATACTTACTAGTTATAATATCATCTTGTATTCCTCTTAAATATACTATATCTTTTATTCCTTTTTCTACTAATATTCTTGTAGCATCTTCAAGTAAATTCTTATTTTCTTCAACTGAAAGCATTTTTAGATTCCCTCTTACAAATCTTTTTGCATTCTCTGTACCTTTAAGTATAATATTTTGCATTATTATTACACTTCTAGGTTTTAATCCCCTTACTTTTTCTATTGCTCTTAACTCTTCTTTTTCATCATTACTAAGCCCTATAATCATACTTAAACTTAATCTCATAAATGATATTGCTATCTTAAATACCGCTTTTGTTATATCCCTATAATTATACATCAATCCATTTTTTTCAAGTATCTCATCTTCTGTTGATATGACACTTAATATTATTTCTTTTATTCCATATTTTTTTAATTCTCTTATATTATTTTCCAAAACATATTTAACTGGTAATTCTAATGCTATTTCTTTAATATTGTTTTCTTTTGCAAATTCTTTTATCTTTTTTATTTCTAAATACATTTCTTTCTTTTCTTTTTGAAAAAGTCCACCTACAATATATATTTTTTTTGTATATCCTTTAGAATCCTCTTCATTGTATCTTACTATATCTTCATCAACATTATATTCTTTACCTATTTCTTCATCTGATATATATAAAAACTTTGCTTGATCATAATACCTATATGATATTATAGGATATTTAAATATGTATTTTTTTTCATCTATAGTATTTTTTAAAATACCTTTTAAAGTTTCTTTCATAACTTTTCAAGCTCCTTTAACCCTTGTTTTGCTGCCTGCATTTGTGCTTCTTTTTTGCTACCGTCCGAGTACCAATTCCAAATTTCATATTTTTCCCTTTTACTATTGCATATAATTCAAACACGAATTTTTTTTCATGATCTGGTCCTGTTTCTTCTACAAGCTGATAATATATTCTGTTTATACCTTTTTTACCTGCATATTCTTGAAATGTAGTCTTATAATCTTTTAAATTATCACTGTTTATTGCATATCTAATAATCTTTTCAAAATTAGATATTATAAACTTCTTTGCTGTAAATATATCTGAATCTAAACATATTGCTGCAATTACTGCCTCTACCATATCTGCAAGTATTGCCTTTGACTTTCCTGAAGAATTTTCTTGTGCTTTTGATATCTTCATATATTTTTCAAAATTAAGATTACTTGCAATATTATACAAACTTTCTTCACAAACAATATATGAACGAATCTTAGTTAAATCTCCCTCATTCTCATCTGGAAGTAAATTATATAGGTGTTCTGTCATAACATATTCTAGGATACTATCACCTAAAAACTCTAACCTTTCATTACTTTCTCTATTTATTTGATATGCATATGATTTATGAAATGTTGCTGTTTCAAGTAACTTCTTATTTTTAAATACATATCCTATCTCTTCTTCTAGTTCTAGTATTTTTTTATTTAAGTCAATACTAAATTCTTTATCATTTTTATTCATTATATTTTCTCATCTCCCTTTAAATATAATATATACCTATTAGTACAATTACATATAATTATTTTTAATTATATCACATTAAAGATATATATTTATATATACAACCTTAAAAAAGAATAAAATATCATTTACATAATATTGTGTGTTTTTCATAATTATTATATAATTAATATATAATAATTTTAATTTAAGAACTTAACTTAGTTCTTGAGAAAGGCTGGAAAATAATGAAAAATATTAGTAAAATGATTTATTCAGAGTATACTCTTAATAAATTTAAAGAATACGTTTTAAAAAATATAGATAGAATAGATATCAATTATGATATAATATATCTATATAAGAAAGACAGAGACGACTTTGAGAGAATAAAATATAATCAGCAGTTAATTGATTATATTTTAAATGATAATATTAATTTCTATAAAATAGAGAAGAATATTATTATTAATTTAAATATGATTGAATATGCTTCAGTTCATACAATTGAATCTGGGCCATATGGTATTGCACTATTTAATTGGTGCTTAGAAATAGATCTACCTTCTGATAGTATTAAGATTGTTTATGACGATTCATCAGAATCTTATGATTTTCTTGAAAAATAAGAAAAGAAATCTATCCAGACCAAAAGGTTAAATTCACAATTATTGAAAAGGTTTTTCTTATTTTGATATTAATAGTAATAATTAAATTTTTTAGTTATTTACTACATATAAAATTATTTTAAACATGAGCCCTATTAGGGCTCTTTTTATTACAACTACTATTTATTTTTTACAATTATTGACTTTTTGATATTATTATAATATTCTATACTCATAAAAATTTATATTATGAAGAGTGATTACTTAAAAAAAATCAAAATTAAACTCTTCAAATTCGAAAGGAATGATTGTAATGTTCAAGATTTTTGAAAGAATTATTAAAGGTAAACAAAGGATTCTAGAGCAAAACATAAAAAAATATGGCTTAGAGCCATGTGATATTATCATGTTCTGGAAGGATCACAAAGAAATAATTTTTGTGACTACACACGGTAAAATTATTTTAAGATATAATCGAGATTCAGCCGACATATTTGAATCATGTAGTGATTCAAGTATGTTTATATGGGTAGAGGATCGATATATTAATATCGATTCCATAAAAACCATAAGAAGATATTTTACCAAAAAGCCGTTCAGGCTTATAATATACCTTACAGATGGCAAAAAGATCAAATTATCTGATGAATACCACCCTCATTCTTTAAAATGCTTATACAACAGAATTCGGGTTCGGATAAATCAAATCTAATACATTACCCTAACAAATTGTTATGTAATAATTTGTTAGGGTTTTCCTTTTATTATTTATTATATTATCTCTTTGTTATACCTATATATCTTCATACTATCTTCTGAATAGTCTGGATTAGATAGGTCTTTTTTTAAAAGTTTAGATATTTCATATATAAATAATTGTGAATATATTAACAGTTCCAATATTCCATTATTGTTTTCTTCATCTGGTTCTAATATTATAAGGTTTTTGCTATATATACTTAAATATTTTAATAATTCATCATCATATTTTGTATCCAAAGTTTAAGATTATAACTGTAAAATTTAGAAACATATTTACCTTACCTTATAATATATGTACCTAGAAAAATACATTTTTAAAGGATATAATAAATATGCTAAAGTTGACTTCAAATCTAAAAGATTAAAAAAATAAACAT
>QWCI01000082.1_pt1 | contig 35680 bp, 29 predicted proteins | sample 1972541 | NCBI WGS metagenome assembly QWCI01 (sample SAMN09866712, study PRJNA288562) | Human oral metagenome isolate term3_saliva, whole genome shotgun sequencing... | isolation source: mouth | host: Homo sapiens | place: USA: California | reverse complement strand
TCCTATCATCCCAAAGCTTGAATAGTTTCTAAGTCATGTTCCTCACCTACTATCCAAAGAACGTCTCCTGCTTGCAGACAACGTGAAGGTGTGATTAGTGTAAGGTTCTTCTGCCCTTCATCAACACCTACTACCATACAGTTATATTGGTCTCTGATACCACTCTCTTTCAGCGTTTTCCCAATAAACGGACTCGTAGAAGAGAGCTTGAAACGCCGCAGTTTCATCTCACGTTCTTCTATATGTATATCCTCAGGTATCAACTCAGACTTCACGGCTGTTGAGAATGCCGTGAGCTGTTCGTCATTACCAATGACCTGAAGCTTATCTTCTGGGAACACAATTGTACCCCCATTAGGAATATTTATACGAACAGAACCACGAAGAATACTGCTCACATGCACGCCAAATCGGTTACGTAGGCGAAGACTTTGCAATGTTTTTCCAGCCCATGAAGAATCTTCTGGCACTTCAATGTTGGCAATATGTATGTCACGGTCTATCAAATGGTCAGCAAACAGTGGTTTCTTACGCCCATGTACTTGTGCTTCTATCTCTCTACTCCGCAGGTTCTGAACAAAGAGACGTTCTAATTTTATGCTCCTTTTCTTCAACCTTCGGGAGAGAATTATAAGTGTGAGTATACCAAAAGCAATGGCAATCATCAGTGCATTTTGGAAGCGTGTCAGGTAATTGCAGATATAAAAGATAAAACTAACTGCAACAATGACACGTACAACACCCGTAGCTATCAGCGGAAGACGGTTTATACGCCGGTCAGTCCATAAGGCTTTAAAGGCTTCAGAGTGGTTTCTCTTCATCACAATAGCACGTAAGAAGGGTGAAATAAAGGCTACTGTAAGTAGTCCACAGACAGCATTACCCGCCCAATGACTCCCCGTCCACTCAACAGAAAACTTCCTACAGATAGGTAAAACGATAGAGAACATAAGGGCAATAACTGCAGAAGAAAGTATTCCATAGATGAGTGTATTGACCAACATACTCTTTAAAAGACTCTTCCACTGGCTTTCAGATGCTGCATTTTCACCAGAATCATTATCCTGAATATGCGTAAGTCGACGCACCCAGCGCTTAGGTAGATGTTTAATAAGGAAGTTATACATAGGCTCAGCAGCCCGAATCATGTAAGGAGTAAGGAACGTTGTTATGACAGAAACAGCAACAACAACAGGATAAAGATAGTCACTAATAACATGAAGGGAGAGACCTAAAGAGGCAATGATAAAAGCAAATTCACCTATTTGAGCCATAGAGAATCCACATCGCATGGCATTTTTAAGTGTCTGACCACCGAGAAGATAGCCTAATGTACCAAAAAGAGCCTGTCCTATAAGGATGGTTAAGACAAGAAACAAAATCGGTAGAGCATAATCAATGAGGACTTGTGGGTCTACCAACATACCTACAGAGACGAAGAAGACTGCTCCAAAAAGGTTTTTTACAGGGTCAACAAGACGGATAATCTTATCTGCTTCTATCGTCTCTGCCAATATACTACCCATGACAAAGGCTCCAAAAGCTGCACTAAAGCCTACTTGTGTGGAGAGAACAGCCATCAAGCAACAGAGACCTAATGACACTATAAGAAGCGTCTCACTATTGAGAAACTTACGAACGGAACGTAATATCAAAGGAATAGCAAATAGACCAATCACAAACCACAGTACAAGAAAGAACCCAATCTTGGCTACACTCACCAAGATCTGCATACCATTAGGGCTTGCATCACGTGCTAATGTGCTAAGCATTACCATCATTACAATGGCAAGAATATCTTCAAGGATAAGCACACTCATCACTGTGGCAGCAAAACCCCGCTGAGTTAACCCCATATCAGAGAATGCTTTATAGATAATAGTCGTAGAACTCATGGCTAACATACCTCCAAGGAAGATACAATCCATCTTCTTCCACCCAAAACAATAGCCCACAATCATCCCCAATGTCATCATACAAGCAATTATCGTGCTTGCTGCCACAATGGGAGAAGAGCCCATCTTCAGAATCTTTTTGACGGAGAAATCAAGTCCTAATGCAAACAACAGGAAGATAACACCTATGTCAGCCCAAGTCTGAATATCGCTTTTATCCACGACACTCATCAGATAAGGCATATGAGGTGACACTAAAAAACCTGCTACAATGTATCCTAATACTAATGGTTGCTTTAGCTTTTTGAATAATAATGTTACGAATCCTGCTACTACAAGGATGAGTGCAAGATCTTCAACAAGTGATGGTAGTTCTGCCATAATGGGATGAGTTAGAGAAGTTTAAGGAGTTAAAGAAGTTAGAGAAGTTATACCGAAAAAATCTTTTTCCAGCCTTTCATTCGGATTGAAAGAAGGCATAAAGCACTTCATTGTTAAAGAAAAAGGGGCTAAACCTATATGTATAAGAAATTAGGTTTAGTCCCCCTCAATACTTTTTATCTAAAGACATACATGAGCTTAATCATTAAACTCCGCTGTTAATCGGCATATATTGATGATAACCTGCATTGCTTTCTCCATTACTTGTACGGAAACGAACTCGTATGGACCATGGAAATTAACACCACCAGCAAAGATATTAGGACATGGCAGTCCCTTGAACGAAAGCTGAGCACCGTCCGTTCCACCACGAATAGGCTGTACTTTAGGAGCAACATTAGCCTGCTGCATAGCATGAAGAACCAACTCTATAACATGCATATTAGGGTCTATCTTCTCCTTCATATTATAGTATTGGTCATTCAGCTTCAGTTCTACGGTTCCTTCACCATACTTCTCATTCATCTTCTTCACGCAGTTTTCCATGAACCGCTTGCGGTCTTCGAAGTGGTCACGGTCATGGTCACGGATGATATAACTAAGCTTTGCCTCTTCACAACGGCTCTCTATGCCAATAAGATGATAGAAACCTTGATAGCCTTCAGTCGTCTCAGGGATTTCATCAGATGGTATCATTGCATTGAATTCACATGCCAAACGACTAGCATTGACCATCTTTCCCTTAGCATATCCTGTATGAACGCTCACACCATGTATAAGGACTTTAGCTCCAGCAGCATTGAAATTTTCATATTCAAGTTCACCAAGATCACCACCATCAATGGTGTAACCCCATTCACATCCAAATTTTTCAACATTAAAATGATGTGCTCCTTTTCCAATTTCCTCATCTGGATTGAAAGCAATACGGATATCTCCGTGTTCTATTTCATTATGATCACGAAGGAAACACATTGCCTGAACGATCTCAGCAATACCTGCTTTATCATCTGCACCCAGCAAAGTTGTACCATCAGTAACTATAAGATCTTCCCCTTTGTGCTCCAAAAGCTCTGGGAACATACGTGGCGAGCTGATCATATTAGGGTTTAACTCTATGTCACCACCATCGTAATTCTTCACAACTCGTGCCTTAATATTTGCACCACTCGCATCAAGAGCTGTATCATAGTGAGAGATGAACCCGATAGTAGGTACTTTTTTCTTGGTGTTAGAAGGAAGTGTGGCGTAGATATAGCCCATCTCATCCATCTCGACATCCTTCATTCCCTCACGTTCAAGTTCCTCCTTGAGATATTTAGCAAAGACAAGTTGCTTCGGAGTACTTGGTACTGTATCGGAGTCTTCTGCCGATTGTGTATCAAACTTAGTGTAATTTATGAATCTTTCTACTATTTCCATGATGTACGGATATTTAGTTGTATGTCTTGCAAAGATACAATTTAATTTTTAAATTTACTAATGATAGGGATTTGCTATATATTTTTTTAAACATATTATCAGCATGATTACCCTACAAAGATTATCTTTCTTTTTTACCAAACATTTTGTTTACTACCAGTGCTATTGCACCATCTCCTGTCACGTTACATGCTGTTCCAAAGCTATCCATAGCTATGTACAGTGCTATCATCAATGCTTGGGCTTCAGAATTAAAGCCTAAGATACTTGCTAAGGGAGCTAATGCTGCCATGATAGCCCCTCCTGGAACTCCTGGAGCAGCTACCATAATAATAGAAAGCATAAGGATGAAATAGATGAAGAGTGCTGGATCATGTGGAAGACCAACCAACAAACAGATGGTAAGAGCACAAGCCGTAATCTTCATCGCACTACCACTGAGATGAATCGTCGCACAAAGTGGTACTACGAAGCCTGCTATCTCCTTCCCCACGCCATTCTTCATGGTCTGTTCAAGCGTGACAGGAATTGTAGCTGCTGATGAACTCGTCCCTAAAGCGGTAAGATAAGCCGGCATCATGTTCCATAACAAGCGGAAAGGATTCCGTCTTATGATAGCTCCAGCAATACAGAATTGATATACCAAGATGAATACATGCAGAACAAGAATAACGATAATAATCTGTGAGAAGACTAAGAGTATCTGCTGAGCCTGGCCATTATGCGCCATATTGAGGAACACTCCAAAGATATATAACGGTAACAAAGGAATGATTGCTTTTGCTATTACTTTCTCAATGACATACTTAAACTCATTGAAAATATTCTTTGTTGCCGTCAATCCACCATAAGCTATACCCAAACCAAGCATGAAGGAGAACACCAATCCACTCATTACATCCGCCATAGCTGGTATATTGATACTGAAATAAGGTGCTAATTCGGTAGCCTTGTCAATATGTGGCATTGCTCCTCCTGTAGAAGCGATCATTGAAGGGAACAGACATAAGCCTGTACCATAAGCTAATCCACCTGCAACAACTGTATCAACATAAGCTATGATTACTGTTACTAATAAGAGTTTACCTGCTCCTTTCCCAATATCAGCAATAGCTGGTGTCACAAGGCCTATGATAATTAATGGAATCATAAAGCCTAAGAACTGACTAAAAATACCATTGAAGGTCAGAAATACCCTCGCTAATGGCGTGGGCATGAAGTAACCAAAGAATATCCCAAGGAGAATTGCGATGATAACTCGTGGCAAGAGCCCTATTTTTACTTTCTTTTTCATGTTAAAACAGTTAGAGAATAATAGTTTACATTTAAGGAACCAACAATCAATAAAGTTCTTCTTACTGATAAATCATTGGTTGAGGTTAGTATTGTCTTTTGCTCTTTGAGCTTGTTAAGTCAGCTGCAAAGATAGGATTTTCTCCTGTAATATGCAATGTTTTGCAGTTAACTAATGCGTTTTTGACAGTAACTTTCTCCTCGATTCATCCTTAAACTCAATACATAAAAGGTGTTCACCGAAAAACACACGACCTATATTTAATTGTTAGACATTAAATTTAGAGGGTGAGAAGTCCATACGTTGAATAATTCTACAGTATCTATCACACCACACAATCTCCTAATTTATTTTTTATTTTAGTTGCTGTCACTTTTAACACTTCGCATAATCAGTTTGCTTTTAAGAGGTTAAAGGCTTATTATTAGTGACAGTAGTGACAGCAAACTTGAAAAAGTACTCTCCTACTATGCCACTCCTTTTAGAAACAAACATATGTATCACTGGGTGGATATATAGAAAAGTATTATAAACGGGAGGACATTAAATGGTATAATGTGTAACCTTTCATACGGTGTTAAACCATCAACACCATTCGTGCTTACCATCAACACCCATGGTGCGAGGCTGTAGCACTATTGGAGCGAAGCTGCAACACTATTGGTGCGGGACGATAGCACACAAGTAAAAGACAGGAACACACGTTTGTTCCCATCACTATATGAAATACAGTAAGGTACTATTGGCTAGCTAATATAGGAAATATTCACCGAATAACAATAGTACCTTACTCCTTAGTCTTTACAGATTCTTTACAGCTTCTGCCAGCTGATCCAATGCCTGACGAAGCACTGCACGAGGCGTTCCGATGTTTAAACGCATGAAACCTTCACCACCTGGTCCAAACATCTCCCCATCATTTAAAGCCAAATGAGCCTTATCAATGAAAAGATCTAACAGTTGTTCATGATTAAGACCTAACCCATTGCAATCTAACCATACCAGAAAACTGGCCTGTGGACGCAATGGACGTATACCAGGGATATGCTCCTTGCAGTAGTTTTCAACAAAGTTCACGTTCTCTTCCACATATGCTAACATCTGCTTACGCCATTCTTCACCCTTGCGGAAGGCCGCAATCGTAGCTATAGGGGCAAAGAGTGTTGGCTCGTCGAGTTCGTTTGCCTTTAACCAACCATAGAAACGCTTACGCAAATCACCATTTGGAACAATGGAATAGGAACTTACAATTCCTGCCATATTGAATGTTTTAGTAGGTGCACCGAACGTGATACTGATGTTTGCCGCATGCTCCGACACACTCGCAAACGGCACATGACGATTCCCAAAGAGTGCCATATCACTGTGAATCTCATCACTTATAACTATGATATGGTGTTCATAACAGAAGTCTGCCAATCGTTTCAGAGTGTCTACAGACCAACACAGCCCTGCAGGATTATGAGGATTACACAATACAAGCACACGACACTTATCATCACAGACCTTCTCCAGGTTATCAAAATCCATATCATAGTACCCGTCTTCACGCCGCCGCAGAGGATTGAATACCACCTCCCGACGGTTACCTTCTGGTGTCAGACGGAAAGGATGATAGACGGGTGGCTGGATAATCACCTTCTCATCAGGTTTGGTAAACACATTTATTACAAGTCCGATACCCTTAACAATACCAGGAATGAAGCTTAACCACTCTGGCTTAACATCCCAGTTATGATGTGATCGGATCCAATCAATAATAGCAGGGCGGTAGTCTAAAGGGTCAACCGTATAACCAAAGATAGGATGGTTCAGGCGTTCTTTTAATGCATCTACCACAAAATCAGGCGTAGCAAAATCCATATCGGCCACCCAAAGAGGTAATAAATCATTTCGTCCCCACCGTGGAAGGAGAGCTTCATGCTTCAGATCACCACTTCCAGAACGGTCTATTATCTCATCAAAGTTATAAGTCTTTGTCATACTTCCAATGCTTGTTTAATGTCATCAAACAAATCATCCACACTCTCCAGGCCTATACTGAGTCGTATGGTAGTATCAAACACATCCATAGCAGCCCGTTCTCCTGGAGTAAAGAGACCGAAAATGGTACTTGCAGGATGGATTGCCAACGTACGATTATCGAAGAGATTCGTAGCACGATGAATGAGTTTAAGATTATCAAGCAGTCTGAAACAAGCTGCCTGGTCCTCTAAATCAATCGTAACCATAGCCCCGGCTGTTTCTCCATATTGCCGAACAGACAGTTGATGGTAAGGATTATCATCTAAGCCAACGTAGTTCACTTTGCAAATAGGTTTCAGTGTACGTAGTCTCTTAGCCAACTCCAGAGCATTACCAGCCTGCACACTATAACGAGCATCAAGTGTTTCCAAACCTAATGTCTGCATATAGGCTACCTGTGGGGTCATATAAGCGCCGAGATTAAAGAGCATTTCGTTCATGAGACGGTCTCCGATAGTTGGGAAAGTACCATAATCTATGATCAAACCACCCAATGAAGTAGCTCCTCCACTGATGTATTTTGTACTTGAAACGACCTCAACATCAATTCCTAACTCCTTACCAGAGAACTGTGTGAAAGGTATTATCGTAGTGTCAGCAACAACAGGAATGCCATGCTTATGTGCTATATCAGACAACGCTTTGACATCAGCTACCTCCAACTGAGGGTTTGTCATTACCTCAAGGAAGAGGCAACACGTGTTATTATCTATCTGTTTCTCTACCGAAGCGATGTCAGTGAGGTCACAAAGCTTAGCCTCTACGCCGAGTCTCTTCAATGTTGAAGTCAGCAAAGAGTATGAATTACCAAACAAATGACGGGATGTGATAACATTTTTACCCTGTTCTACGATAGCAAACATCGTATTACTGATGGCAGCCATACCTGAGTTAAGGGCTATAACACGCTCTGCGCGCGTCAAAGCCTTAACACGTAACTCAAGATTTGTTACTGTTGGGTTCTCTACACGCGAATAATCTGGAGCATCAATGCGCCCACAGAAAGCATCAGCCATCAATTGCGCATTATCAAACTCATAGGCGACAGCATTGTATACAGGCATACTTAATGCATCATAAGCATCCCGACGCTTGTAAGGCAGATGAATAGCCTGTGTCTGTTTCTTCATATTTCTTTGTAGTTTGGGTTGTTTATAAAGATAACAGGGAGCTATATCTGCTCCCTGCAATATGTTTTAAAATAGAGGTTAATACCATTGAACGGCATTACTGATACCGCTACGCTTGTCATACTTCAGAGCATCTGTAAGTGTAGAAGCATTACAACGGAACGTGAAGTTGTATGAAGTATAAGGTGCTAATACCACAGAAGCACTCATATTAAAGCAGTGGAGGTCACGTGAAAGACTTGCAGTTGTCATACTCATAGCATGATTTTCGAAGTCATAACCACTTGAGAAATTAATATTCCACCCATCACTGATGCGTATATTACCAGAGACATTCAATGTTTGTGAGAACTTATAAGGATAACGCATCGTCCTTGTATTAAATCTTCCTGCAGTATTTTCACGCATAGTGATACCATATCCGATTGTCAATGACCATGGCATATTAAAACTCATATATCCATTATCATCTGTTTCTGCTATATCTCCACGTTTCTTCTTAGCTGCATACTTACCCTTTTCGAGGTCATCATCCATGTTAGACTCAATGTCTGTGTCTGGACCATCACTGCTTTCGGTGACCTTATCATCATCTGTATCATCCTTATGTCCGAACCATTTCTTCAATTTCTCAGGGTTTAGAGTAAAAGAAAAGTTCTGTGACATACCCTGGAAGCGTGGGAATCGACCGTAACCCCACTCTGTGTGATTGCCGACATAGGGTTTTCCACTTGCATCAAGTTCGTATGCATAAGTGGCAAACTGGGCATTCATGGAGAAAGTATAGTTCTTCCACCACTTCAAACGAAGACGAACACTGAGGTCACTCCAGCGATGGAAGTCTGCGGCAGCATTATAAGACATGCTTGCACCCAGCTCATCAATGATGCTAATCTTCCTAAAGCCAGTGGAGTCCTTATCACTTTTAATCTTCATTTCGATATTGTTGCTCACGTCCCAACTGATCATCTCAGTCTTATACTTACCCGGAACACCATATAGTTCTTCCTGATAAGGAGAGTATTCAACAAGTTTCACATTACCACTTGCATCTGTATACTGGTAGCTATCATAGTATCCGTAACGGCGTGCTCCGAAGTTTGGTGAATAAGAGAATGATACCTGAGGAGTTATGACGTGGCGAATAGCCTGAATCTTATCACCGAAAAGTTTCCTACTTGGAGTCCAGAAGCCATACCGTTTTGTACTGGCACTCATTCCGAAGCTCCAGTTATAAACGTTATGGAATCCATAAGTAGTATCATTAACTTCCTTTTGTTTCACTCCATCCCATGACCGTAATATCTTTTTAGAGTACATACGGTCTGTGAAATTAAAGGAAAGTGTGACATTAATATAATTAAATAAGGTGAAGTTTGCTTGTACAGGAATACTGTGTTGGAAAGCATTCTTCCAGTCCTTAAACAAGTTTGAGTGTAAGAAACGGTCTTCTTTTGTTGATATTGAGTTTGACAACTGACCCGTATAGCTCATAGATATCTTCTCATACCAGCGTTCTTTCCCTACAGCGTGCTTACGTTTGAAAGGATAGAAACGACTCAAGCTGATGTTCAAATCAGGCAGAGTCATCTGAATTGAAGAGTCTCTCATGTTCTGTGCAAGGTTGGTTGTTGCACTTAAAGACAGACCTATACTTGAGAAAGTAGTACTCCAGCTGACAGATGACGTACGTGTTGACTGTGTCAAGGTCTGTGGATTATACATACTGGTCAGGTTATTACGCTCATAACTTGACGTAGCAAAGTTCACGCTTGCAGCCAAAGAGCTGTAAGGATTGGCCTTCGGATCCTGTCGATGGTTCCACTGTAACTTAAAACTCTCCTGTTCTGCATAGTCAGGAAGACCCTTATCTCCCGTCTTTGTGTTCTGATAACTGAAGAGGAAGGCACCCGAATAACGATAGCGTTTGCGATAGTTGCTGGCAGCAGTAACGCCCCATGACCCTTTCGTATATATCTCACCTAAGAGTTTTAAGTCCCATTTATCACTGATAGCGAAGTAATAACCACCATCACGAAGATAGAAACCACGATCTTTCTCATCACCATAACTCGGCATAATAAAGCCACTGGAGTACTTCTTTGAGAACGGGAAGAAACCGTAAGGGATAGCCAATGGCAACGGAACATCAGCTACGACAAGGTAAGCAGGGCCAAAAACGACGTCCTTTCCTGGTCGAACTTTTGCACGAGAAAGTGCAATATAGAAATCAGGATGTGGCTTATCACAGGTTGTATAACGCCCATGCTGCAGGTAAATGACACCCGTTGAATCACGTTTACCAACCTCTCCGGTGAGGAATCCTTCCTGTTGTTCGGTATAGATACCTTTTATCAAACCCTTTTTCGACTTGAAGTTGAATGCCATGGTATCCGTCTTATACTCATCTTTACCCATTGTAAAGATTGGTTTTCCTTTGATTCCGCCCTCTTCAGTTGAGTCTGCAGTACCTGTTGCACGCACAGTATTACTATCGAGGTTCATATAAACCTTATCACTTGCGAGTTTCATATTCTCGTAATTCACCTTAGAATTACCATACAGATAGGCAGTTCCCGTAGCAGCATCATAGACGATTGAGTCATCAGCAGAATAGATTACCGGAGCATCAATACCGTTTGAACGTGCTCGCATTACACTATCTGCACGAATAGAGTCATCAATCTGTTTATTATGGTGGTAAATTGCCAATTGAAGAGAGTCCATCTTCGTTGTATCCACTCCAGCAAATCTACTGCTATCAGCTACATCAGGACGCTTCCCTTGCAACAGACTATCAACAATAACAGCATTACCCGTAGCCTTCTTGGTCCTTTTACCTTTTGGCAAGGGCATATTAATGCTTGCCATCGCATAAACGATGGCCATCGATAGTAGGAGTATGATGCTCTTATTTCTCATTGACTAATATCGTGCAAAAGTACAGAATTAATGGTGAATATATATATCATTACACTATTTTAACGTTTTAGAACGCCTCACAAATATGCTCTTTTAGTGATAAACAATGACGAGTTGTCAGGTACATGAAGCACTGTTTGCTGCTTATTGTTTTGCTTGTGCACCTTACAATCACATGATTACGGTAGCCTAACAACTGCTATCAGTGTAAGATAAATTCATATTATGAAATCAATAGAGGCTCTTTTGCTTTGTAAAAGGTGCCCTTTTGAGTTGCAAAAGATGCCCTTTTACACTCCAAAAGACGCCCTTTTACAACGCAAAAGGGCGTCTTTTACGAAGCCCCACATTAACCTTCTGATTCTCTGTTAGTTACCAATTCTATTTTGAGGCACATTCTTTTGTTTTTTAAATGTAGCGAAAAGAAAAACTGTAATAGTATTTCATACTCCAGAATTCATCCTCTATGCCAACTCTAATCCTAAGGCCTCAATCAGTTTCATTACGGGTTTATTGGTTTGTTTTAGCTTCTCTAATTCCTGTCTTGGTGTGAGCATAGGTTTGATTTCATCCTGCTCCGCCAAGCGAATAGTCAGTTCAAGCTGTCCATTATGCAATGTCTTTGCCAGAGTTGCACGTATGCGTGCCTTAATAGATAGCAGTTCATTCAGTTGGATTTTATTCTCTGCCAACACCTGAATATGCGAAAATTCCGTTATTGTTGGAGTAATATTCTTCATGCGTTGAGCCAAAGCCTGCATATCACTCGGCATACGTGAACACATGGAACGCCATTGCACAACAAGGTCTTGCTGGGAGAATGATTCATTTTCTTCCTTGTTTGTGACCTCAGGCTCATCTATATAAGCTGGCTTTTTATCTTTACTCTTAAGAAGATTATCAAATGACATCCCCAAGGAACCTAAGTTCATAGACCCTGACATAGCTGTAGGAACAGGCTTGGGAGAGATGATAGACGTTTCAATCTTCGGAGCTGCATCATCTTTTACTGGTGATACTACCCCATCAGCCGCATCTTGTGATGCAGCATTAGCACGTTTCAGGCTCCCGACCACCTGCGGAGTCGGTTTATTCTGAGCCTTCATTATAAGTTTCTTAAACAGGGATTTCAAACGCTTAGGGCTGCGCCCCGAGGCTGGAACATCATCTTCTTTCTGCGTTATCTGAGCCACTTCAATCAGTGTCAGCTCAACTAACAGACGCTTATTCGAGCTCTGGCGATACTCCACATCGCAACGATTCATAATCTTCAGAGCATCATACAGGAAAGGTGTAGGACACTTCTGTGCCTGACTTTGATAACGTTGGCGTTGCTGATCGCTCACCTCTAACAGAGGAAGGGTCTTTGCATCCTTTGCCATCAGCACGTTGCGCACGTGTGAAGCCAAGCCATTGATGAGATTTCCACCATCAAATCCCTTGTTTATGACTGTATTCAAGAGTACCATTATCTCACTTACCTTATTCTCCAAAGCAAGATCAATGATGTTGAAGTAATTCTCCTCATCCAGCACATTGAGGTCTTCAATCACCTTTTGATAACTGATATCTCCCTGAGAGAAACTTGCTGCCTGGTCAAATATTGAAAGAGCATCGCGCATACCACCATCAGCTTTCTCAGCTATGACGTTCAAAGCCTGCTCATCATATTTGATATTTTCTTTCTCAGCCACACTCTTTAGATGCCCAATGATGTCGCGTACAGTCATTCTTTCAAAGTCATAGATCTGACAACGAGACAAGATTGTGGGGAGAATCTTATGCTTCTCTGTTGTTGCAAGAATGAAAATAACATGAGCAGGCGGCTCTTCCAGTGTCTTCAGGAAAGCATTGAAAGCCGCCGTTGACAGCATATGAACCTCATCAATGATGAAGACTTTATATCGACCAACCTGTGGAGGAATACGAGTTTGCTCCATCAAAGACTTGATATTCTCAACGGAGTTATTGCTCGCAGCATCCAACTCGAAGATATTATAGCTACGTCCTTCGTTAAAAGCGTTACAACTTTCGCATTCGTTGCACGCCTCTCCCTCTGCAGTTGGGTGCTCGCAGTTAATAGCTTTGGCGAAAATGCGGGCACAAGTAGTCTTTCCTACGCCCCGAGGACCACAGAAAAGATAAGCATGAGCAAGCTTCCCGCTCTTCACAGCGTTCTTCAACGTAGTCGTCAACGCCTGTTGTCCAACGACAGAATCAAAGGACATCGGGCGGTACTTACGTGCCGAAACGATATATTCACTCATAATTTAACATTCTGATTATTTCGTGCAAAGGTAATAAAAGTTAAGAAAAGAGCAGGAGAAGGATATGATTAAATTGTTAATTTGCTAAAAATCTATATGCTTAATGCATACATCTGCAATCTTTTCCTTACTTTTGCAAAAACTAAAATAGCGTTAGCAATCAAGACATAGTTCTTACTTTGCATTCGCTTACATCTTTTTTTTAACAGCAGAGAGAAGTGAGCAAAATAACTGGACATGTTCTCAGGTTTCTGAGCCGATTCAAATTTCATATCGTTATCATCCTTGGTATACTTATAGTTGGCGTACTGGATGAGAACAGTTTCCTGAAACGTATAGAGTATGCGTACCAGATTGATGACCTAAAGACGGAGATACAGAAGTACAACCGCCAATATCATCATGACACACAACAGCTGAGAGACTTGAAACGTGACCCGAAAGCTGTTGCAAGAATTGCCCGTGAACGCTACTTTATGAAGGCTGACAACGAGGATATCTTCGTTCTGAGTGATGACGAACAGCCTGCTGACAACCCTTCTAAATATGAAACAACTGAATAAATACGAATCAATAGCCTTCCTCTTCGGAGGATTACTGATGGTTACAGGTGCTGGATTATATGCTTTTTTCCTCATCCAACCTGTTTCATGCTGGGTTATGCTGGTAGGAGCCATCCTATTCGTACTCATGCAAACAAGACAACGATACACTGGAACACAACTAACTATACGCCGTTTGCGTAAGATTATGACGTTTGCAGGTATCGGATTTATCCTTGCTGGACTATTTATGGTAGAGGATTCGTATTTCTTTCTTCGCCCATTTGTAGCCAACTCTATAAGTGGATACAGTACTTACATCAACATAATCCACCACAATTGGGTGATACTTCTCCTCATCTCAGCCGTATTAGAGATGTATACGACACATCGAATCAACTACGAATTGAGGAAAGAAAGCCCACTTGAGGGTTGATTAGAACAAGAGATAAGAGATAATTTCAATAGAAAAAACGACAGACATAAGGGGTGGAGAACATCTCATTTGTCTGACAAGAACCAGTTTAATGAACTATGAATAAAGTTCTATATGCACTACTTTCACTTGTGATGCTCGCATCATGTGCTGACTCATACACTATCCAAGGAACATCTAACGTCTCTGCTTTAGATGGAAGAAAGTTATATCTGAAGGTTGATCAGGCTGATTCACTGATTGATTTGGATTCTTGTGATGTCGTTCACGGGCAATTTTCTTTTCATGGAACGATTGATTCTGTGAAAGTAGCACAGGTCTTTATGGATGACGTTAACCTACAATTTCCTATTGTTATTGAGAGTGGAAACATCAATGTCAAGCTGAATAACACACAACAGCGTGTTAGCGGAACACCACTGAATGACAAACTCAATGACTTTTGGACAAAGTTTACACAGTTACGCAACCAATATGGAGAGATTGACCACGAAGAAAGTGCAGCCATTCTCAATGGACATGACGAAGAAACGATCAATGCCCAACTCATCAAAAAGGCTTTAGTAGTCTATGAAAAGGGCGATAAACTGTTCACAAAGTTTGTGACAGACAACTTTGACAATGTCCTTGGGCCATGGGGGTTCCTAACACGTATTAGTTATGACACCACCCCTAACGCCTATCCTGTATGGATGAATGACTATATGTACGCCTATGCACTGAACCAATTACCGTCATGGGTAGAGTACATCATGACCAAAGCTACTGATAAGTTTAAGAATAATCCACAAGTAAAGGCGTTCTATACTAATTTCCAGCAGACACAAAAAGAGATGAATGGTACAGCAGAACCTGCTACTACCAGTCCTGAAGCAAGTGGAACAACAACGAATCCTGACATAACTCCACCAACACCAGCTCAGATGGCAGGTGATTCCGTTCGCTAATAGGTGGACAAGAAAGAAAAGATTCAGAAACAAATGAGGTTTGAAAGACATCAGTATTCAAACCTCACACAGACATTCTCATAGAATATATTACACCCCTAAAAACATAAACATATGAGAAAACTCATCCAAAGTGGTACGATCGTCAATGAAGGGCGAAGCTTTATTGGTTCTCTCATCATAGAAGATGATCGTATAACAGAGATAATTGAAGGCAACAAGATACCCCGTGGCACATTCGAAGAGACTATCGATGCCACGGGATGTTTTGTTATTCCAGGTATCATAGACACACATGTTCACTTCCGTGAGCCTGGATTGACGGATAAGGCAGACATTGAAAGCGAGAGTAGAGCAGCTGCTTTCGGTGGTGTTACCTCGTATTTTGATATGCCAAACACCAATCCACAAACCACAACAATAGATGCCTTGAACGATAAATGGCAACGGGCTGAATCGTCAAGTCATATCAATTATGCTTTCTTCTTTGGTGCAACAAATACGAACAGTGACCTTTTCGCTCATTTAGACATACATACTATTCCAGGAATCAAACTCTTTATGGGTGCATCAACGGGCAATATGCTCGTAAATAGACAGGAAGCATTAGAGAAAACCTTCCATAACGCAGCAGAACTAGGACTTCCAGTCGTCACACATTGTGAGGATTCAGATATCATCAAAGCTAACATGGAAGAGGCAAAGAAGCTCTATGGAGATGATCCTGACATCATACATCACTACGAAATACGCAGTGAAGAAGCCTGTTGGGTTTCTTCTCTATTAGCTGTTAAGCTTGCACGAAAGTTTAAGACACACCTTCACATAGCTCATATCTCTACCCAAAGGGAACTATCATTGGCTCTTCAACCAGAAGATGAAGGACGGATAACCTTAGAAGCTGTCATTGCTCACATTGCTTTTTCCAAAGAAGATTACCTCACAAAGCATGCACTTATCAAATGTAACCCTTCTGTGAAGACACTTTCTGACCGTAATGCCATCCGCCATGCACTCATGGATGGACGCATAACGACTGTAGGGACGGACCATGCTCCACATCTTCTTAGCCAGAAACAAGGTGGATGTACAAAGGCAACATCGGGCATGCCGATGATACAATTCTCTCTTGTAACGATGTTAGAACTTGTTGATAAGGGTGTATTGACCATAGAAAAGCTTGTAGAACTTATGGCTCATGCACCAGCAAGACTCTTTAACATTGATGAACGGGGCTTCCTTCGCAAAGGCTACAAGGCTGACATCACCATCATTAAGCCTCACCAGTCATGGATTGTAAACGAAGAATGTATCGAAAGTAAGTGCAAATGGAGCCCTATGATGGGACATGAATATCATTGGAAGGTGGTCCACACATTCTTAAATGGTAATCACTTATTAAATAATGGCAAGTTCAATACCACCTTACGGGGGGAGAGAATAACATTCAGGAACACTAAGTAACCCTTCATAAAAACAAAAGGTAGTAGATAAAAGAAGGTCTTATGGACAAGAAAGTCGTAGATAATAAAAGTAAGATTCTCACTTATAACATCAATGATGTCGCCCCATACATCAATTGGGCATACTTCTTCTATGCCTGGTCAATGAATGGTAAGGCAAAAGATGCACAAAAAGAGTTGCAAAAAGAAGCTGAGGATATGCTTGCTAAGATGAATGAGAAGTATCATACACATGCTGTTTTTGCACTGTGCGAAGCCAACAGTGATGGTGATGATATCATCGTTAAGGGAACACGCATACCAATGTTACGCCAACAAAAAGCCGTACCTGGTAAACCTAACCTATGTCTTTCAGATTTTCTTCGTCCCTTATCAACCGGAATTAAAGATACTTTAGGGCTCTTTGCGACCTCCGTTGACGCTGCTCTGACAGATGATTTCGAAGATGATACCTACCTACGGATGCTGTCACAGACTCTTGCTGACCGTTTAGCAGAGGCTACAGCAGAGAAAATGCACGAAGATATCAGAAGGAAATATTGGGGATATGCACCAGAAGAGCAACTCACTTTGAGAGAGTTATTTGCTGAAAAATATCAGGGGATACGCCCAGCCATAGGATACCCATCACTTCCAGATACCAGTGTAAACTTCCTTTTAGCAGAGCTTTTGGACATGAAAGCTATCCACATTAGCCTTACTGAAACTGGAATGATGATTCCTCATGCCAGCGTTTCAGGACTAATATTCGCTCATCCACAGAGCCGTTACTTCGAGTTAGGGAAGATAGGAGAAGACCAACTACAGGATTATGCACGCCGACGCGGCCTCCCTACAGAGTCTATCAGGAAGTATCTCAGTTCCAATCTACTAAAAAAATGATTGCACGAATCATCATACCACTCATTTTAGTCATTGTACTTCCCGACCTATACATTGACGTTCATTACTTCCGGAAGCAATACCACATTAGCAGGTGGTTGCGTTTACTATGGTGGATACCCTGCATTAGCATGGTAATATACACATGTGCGTTAGCCTCCATACAGGACTTTGCACCCACAGACCTCACCTGGCTGAACACTTATCTCTTCCTCCTTGGAATGTTCGTCGGACCAAAAACCATCTTTACACTTACTTCTTTCCTTGGCTGGATAGTACGAAAACACATCACACATACGCACCGCAACTGGGGACATTACATAGGAATCACCCTTGGGATATGTGCTTTTGCAACTTATGTATATGGTCTTACAGCAGGTTTTTCTACCATAAAGGTTAAACATGTGAACCTTTATTTCAGGAATCTACCACAATCATTCAATGGATATCGCATCGTTCACGTATCCGACCTGCATCTTGGAACATTTGATGGATGGCGTAAAAGCATACTAAAGGCAGAGATGGACAGTATCGCAAAGCAACATCCCAACCTTATCTGCTTTACTGGTGACCTACAAAATATGCGTCCTCAAGAAATTGAAAAGATGCAGAATGTACTTCATAAACCCATGCAAGGCACTGTATCAGTCTTAGGAAATCATGACTATACCGAATATATAAAAGAAGATCCAAAGGTAGAAATTCAGCAAGAGAAGCGATTAATTGCAGCAGAAAGAAACCTTTTAGGTTGGAAACTGCTATGCAACCAACATATCAAAATAGCATCTTCACATAAGGAGTACATATATATATGTGGCACGGAAAACGACGGAAGACCACCTTTCCCCAACCATTCTGATTACGACAAAGCCATCCGAGGGATTCCCAAAGATGCCTTTGTCATCATGTTACAACATGATCCTTCTGCATGGCGTAGGTCTATTCTTCCCAAGACAACAGCCCAACTGACGCTCAGTGGACACACACATGGCGGACAGATGCAGTTCTTTGGTTGGCGTCCTACAAGTATTCGACAGGCTGAAGACCATGGACTCTATGAGCAAAATGGGCGATACCTGTATGTCACTGCAGGCCTTGGAGGACTTGTACCCTTCCGTCTCAATATGCCAAATGAGATTACAGTCATAACACTTCACACTAAAAAATGAAATAAAAGTATTCTATGAGCAATTCTATCTCCTCAAGAAACAAGAAGAATCATCCTTCTGTAATAACGTTGGTAGCACGTCTCATCTATGGAGTCTACACCTTCTTTATTGCGCTTCCCATCTTTATTATAACATCAACTCTTACCGCCTTGACAACAGTTATTGGCTGTAGGTTTGGCAATGGACACTTCTGGGGCTACTATCCAGGCAAATGGTGGTCATGGCTTACTATCCGTTTGCTCTTCTTACCCGTAAAAGTTGAAGGGAGAGAGCATTTAGATCCCAAGCAAAGCTATGTCTTTGTGAGCAATCATCAAGGTGCATTTGACATATTTCTTATCTATGGCTTCTTGGACCGTAACTTCAAATGGATGATGAAAAAAGGTATTCGGAAGATTCCTTTGGTAGGTATCGCTTGTGTATATGCCCATCATATCTTCGTAGATAAGAGTGGAGCCAGCAAGATAAAGAAGACCTATGACGAAGCACGCAAGACCCTTCGAGAGGGTATGTCAGTCGTCGTTTTCCCAGAAGGTGCCCGTTCTTTTACTGGTCATATGGGTAAATTCCGTCGTGGAGCTTTCATGCTTGCTGATGAACTACAACTTCCTGTATGTCCATTGACCATCAATGGTTCCTTCGATATCATGCCCCGTACAAGAGATTGGAGTTTTCCTATGTGGCACCCTCTTAGCCTTACCATTCACGAACCTATCTTTCCAAAAGGCAAAGGGACAGAGTTCGAGAAACAAACAATGGCAGAATCCTATGATGCTGTTATGTCTGGCATAGAACCAAAGTATCAAGGTTTCATAGAAAATCCAGACCAATAACTTCACATATCTCTACCCATATCCTAATAGAAACAATAAAAAGAAACACAGATTTGCTTCATTCAGAGAAATGTACTACTTTTGTATTACTTTTAATAAACCCAAAAACTGAAAGCCAATGACAAGTGATAGTATCGTAATTATACCAACCTATAACGAGAAAGAGAATATCGAGAAAATCATTCGTGCCGTTTTCCGATTAGAAAAGTTCTTTCATATCTTGGTAATTGATGATGGAAGTCCTGACGGTACAGCACAGATTGTACACCGATTGATGGAGACTGAGTTTACCGACCGCCTCTTTATTATTGAACGAACAGGTAAATTAGGATTGGGAACGGCTTACATCACCGGCTTCAAATGGGCTTTAGAACATGGTTATGACTACATCTTTGAGATGGATGCAGACTTCAGTCACGACCCTAACGACCTGCCTCGTCTCTATGCCGCCACACATGATGAAGGCTATGATGTTGCAGTTGGCTCACGCTATGTAAGTGGTGTGAACGTTGTTAACTGGCCTATCGGACGCGTCTTGATGAGTTATTTCGCCAGCAAGTACGTCCAAACAGTGACAGGATTTCATGTTCATGACACCACAGCAGGGTTTGTTTGCTACCGTCGTCGTGTCTTAGAGACTATTCCTTTAGACCAAATCCGCTTCAAGGGCTATGCTTTCCAGATTGAAATGAAATACACTGCCCATAAGATAGGCTTCAAAATAAAAGAAGTACCAGTTATCTTTGTGAATCGCAGAGAGGGAATCAGTAAGATGTCAGGTGGTATTTTCTCTGAAGCTTTCTTTGGTGTTATGCGCCTACGCATGGACGGATGGTTCAAGAAATATCCTAAACCACAAAACTAAAGGGATTTATCTCTTTTCAAAAAGCAACAAGAATACACATTATTTGATTACACAAAAGACTATATATCAGCAGCCATAACTTCTCGGAGTTATGGCTGTTGTCGTTTAATCATTAGTATTCCGTAAACATTTTCCATACAGAATCAGTCTTAAGAGTCTCATAAATACCCTCTAAAAAACATGATTAACACATGCCATTCTTGCTCTTTCATAAACATTTTGATGCCTAGCACCAGTGGAGCTAATACCTAACACCAGTGGAGCTGATGCCTAACACCAGTGGAGCTGATGGTCAACTCCATTCGTGCTATTCCCTAACTCATTATAAATAATGTACCTTCAAGGCGATATTTTATATTCTTATCAGTATGTAAGATAAATGTTGTAACTTTGCATTTACAACGCACTAGCGATGAAGATACAGGATATACAGAAACTATATGCAACCTTACCACAGGTAGGTGCATTGATAAAGACACAGGAAGATAAGTCTATCAAGACCATTTTCCTGCAAGGACTCGTGGCATCAGCTGCCCCAATGCTCTTTGCTTCTATAGCTGAAAAGTGGAAAAAGACAACTGTTTTTGTTCTCAATGATAACGATGAGGCTGGTTATTTCTATAATGATCTGAAAACAATTGCCATGCCTGATGATAATAAAGACAAAGTTGCAGAGGTTCTTTTCTTTCCTTCATCCTACCGACGTGCCGTGAAATACGGGCAACGAGATGCTGGAAACGAGATTCTACGTACTGAAGTCTTGACGCGTTTGTCAGCCCTAACAACGGAAAAAGAAGACTCTTCCACTCTCCCACTCTATATTGTTACCGAACCATCTGCCCTCTCAGAGATGGTAGTTTCCAAAAAACAATTAGACGAGAGACGCCTGACACTGACTGTTGATCAGCATATTGACATTGTAGAAGTTGAGAGAACGTTACGTTCATTCGGCTTTTCTGAGACCGATTATGTCTATGAACCAGGACAATTTGCCGTACGCGGTAGCATTATTGATGTTTATTCTTTCTCCAGTGAACTACCTTATCGTGTTGACTTCTTCGGAGATGACATTGAAACCATCCGTACTTTTGAAGTTGAGAGTCAGCTGTCCAACGAGAAACTAAAACGTATTGAGATTGTTCCAGAGCTTGCAACACTCTCTGAAGAGAAGGTTCCGTTTCTTCATTTCCTACCCAATGATGCGGTATTGGCATTCAAAGACTTCCTCTATGTCCGTGACACCATAGAAGGAATCTACAAAGATGGCTTTACATCCCAGGCATTAGTCGATAGCTTAGAAGGGAAAAACGAAGTCGAACAACAGGAGATTGAGAAAGCTTTCCGTAAGGAAAGCCAACTCATTACAGCTTCTCTTTTTATGGATAACGCGCTCGATTTCCTCCGCATAGAGTTCGGAATGAATCACTCTATCAATGATGATACAAGGAAAAAGGGTGATCATCGAGCAACAATAAACTTCCAAACATCTCCACAACCACTCTTCCATAAGAACTTTGAGCTTCTCTCAAAGACCTTGAGAGACTATCTTCTCCAGGATTATAAGCTGTATATCTTTGCTGACAGTGAGAAACAAACGATACGCTTAAGGGACATATTTGATTCCTTGTCAAGCGGAAACTTATCCCCAGACTCCGAGAATCTGTCTATTGCAGATAGTTCTCTTTCGTTGAATAAAGGGGATAAAAGCAGAACCGTTGAGGGTCTTCCTTTCACTGCTGTCAACCGAACGCTGCATGAAGGTTTTGTTGATAACACCCTGAAAGTATGTTTCTTCACTGATCATCAGATATTCGATAGATTCCACAAGTACAACCTCAAGTCGGATAAGGCACGTCAAGGCAAGATGGCATTGACGATGAAAGAACTGCAAGAGATGGAACCTGGTGACTTCCTTGTACATGTTGACTTTGGTATTGGTAAGTTTGCTGGACTTGTCCGAGTGCCTGCCGGAGACTCCTATCAGGAGATGATACGCCTTGTTTACCAGCATAACGACATCGTAGATGTATCCATCCACTCACTTTATAAGATCAGTAAATACCGCAGAGGAGACTCTGGTGAAGCACCACGGCTGTCTGTTCTTGGTTCAGGAGCATGGGATCGGCTGAAAGAACGTGCGAAGAAAAGAATCAAAGACATTGCACGTGACCTCATCAAGCTGTATGCTAAGCGGCGAAAAGAGAAAGGTTTTGCCTTCTCTCCTGACTCCTTTATGCAACATGAACTGGAGGCTTCGTTCCTTTATGAGGACACTCCTGACCAAGTAAAAGCTACTCAGGAGCTGAAGCAAGACATGGAAAGTGCGCGTCCTATGGACCGTTTGGTATGCGGTGATGTGGGCTTTGGCAAGACAGAAGTTGCCATTCGTGCTGCTTTCAAAGCTGCTGTCGACAACAAACAAGTGGCAGTATTGGTACCAACAACCGTCTTGGCATTCCAACATTACCAAACATTTAAGAACCGATTGAAGGACATGCCAGTACGTGTTGACTACCTTTCACGTGCCCGAAGTGCGAAACAAACCAAACAAGTATTGGCTGATTTGGCTGAAGGAAAGATTGATATTCTCGTTGGGACACACAAACTGATTGGTAAATCAGTGAAGTGGCATGACCTCGGACTGCTTATTATTGATGAAGAACAGAAGTTCGGTGTGTCAACAAAAGAGAAGTTACGCCAGCTGAAAACCAATGTAGACACGCTCACAATGTCTGCTACTCCTATTCCACGAACACTACAATTCTCATTGATGGGAGCTCGTGACATGAGTATTATGCGCACTCCCCCTCCCAACCGCTACCCTATTCAAACCGAGATCGCATCCTTCTCACATGAGGTTATAGCTGATGCTATTAACTTCGAGATGAGCCGTAACGGACAGGTTTACTTCGTTAACGACCGTATCAGTAACCTTCCTGAGATTGCTAACCTCATCAAAAAGTATGTCCCAGACTGTAGGGTGGCTATAGGACATGGACAGATGAAACCTGAAGAGTTGGAAGAAATAGTCATTGGCTTCATGAATTATGATTATGATGTACTGCTTTCCACAACCATAGTAGAGAACGGAATAGACATCTCTAACGCCAATACCATCATTATTAATGATGCCCATCGCTTCGGATTATCCGACCTTCACCAGATGCGTGGACGTGTGGGACGCTCGAATAAGAAAGCCTTCTGTTATCTCTTAGCACCACCTTTGTCAGCACTGAACCCAGAAGCACGCCGCCGACTGGAAGCTCTTGAGACCTTCTCCGACCTCGGTAGTGGTTTCAACCTTGCTATGCAAGACCTTGACATACGTGGTGCCGGCAATCTCTTAGGCTCTGAACAGAGTGGCTTCATGGAGGACTTAGGCTATGAAACCTATCAGAAAATACTCAGTCAGGCAGTCACCGAATTGAAAAATGATGAGTTCCAGGATCTCTATGAAGAGGAGATGAACGAAGGAAAGCAGATTACAGGCGATGATTTCATTGATGATTGTGCTGTTGAAAGCGACCTTGAGATGTACTTCCCTGATAACTATGTTCCAGGAAGTTCAGAGCGCATGCTACTCTATCGGGATCTGGATAATATAGAGAAAGATGAAGATCTTGATGCTTATCGTAAACGTCTTCAAGACCGATTTGGACCTATTCCACGCCAAGGAGAGGAACTTATGCAGGTCGTAGCACTGCGAAGAGTGGGCAAACGATTGGGCTGTGAGAAGATTATTCTCAAGCAAGGACGCATGCAGATGCAGTTCGTTTCCAACCCAAACAGTATGTACTATCAGAGTGAAGCCTTTGACAAAGTACTTAATTACATAGGTTATCATCCCCGTCGTTGCAACCTGAAAGAACGGAACGGTAAACGTTCTATGGTGGTAAATGACGTGAAGAGTGTAGAGGATGCAGTTAAAGTCTTAAGAGAGATAGACAAAAAGCAATCTTAAGAAACACTTTTACAAAGTCTATTCCACAATTATCTACAAGATGACAGGAAGCCTCTTTTCTCCGGGCTTGTAACTATCAGTCTTTCAAATGATTGCAGATAGCATTCTAAAAGGTGCCCTTTTGAAGTTTAAAAGGGCACCTTTTGCATGTCAAAAGGGCATCTTTTACAATGCAAAAGGGCGTCTTTTACAACGCAAAAAGGCACCTATTGAAAATGAACTATGAATCATCTTTACATTAATAACATTACAAGCAATACTCAAAGAAAGCTATTCTATTTGTTACAAGAGGCAGGAAACACCTGTATCAGACGAAGAAACAAAAAAGAAAAACCAAAGGAAAAACTTGCAAAAGTCATAAATCATGCTTAAATTTGCGAGCAAATGACTACGAGGATGAAACATACAGACGTATTTAACTCCATTCGCAACGTTGCAATGAAGTTAAAACCAGAGAATGGAAAGATAATACTCTTCGGTTCTCAGGCACGTGGTGAAGCTCGTGAGGATTCCGATTGGGATATTCTTATCCTATTAGACAAGGATAAGATAGAGGTGGCAGACCATGATAAGTTCACTTATCCATTCTGGGAACTTGGCTGGGAAATCAATGCGATGATTCATCCTATTGTATATACTTTAAAAGAATGGAGCACTCGCTCTCACACTCCTTTCCGTGATAATATAGAACTAGATGGGATTGCTTTATGCTAAAAAACGGTGAGAGAAGAGTACTCGTAACCTACAGAATACAGAAGGCGAAGTCGGTTCTAAAGGAAGCTTATGATAACGCTAAGCTCGGGCATTGGACGCTTGTTGGCAATCGTTTATATTACACGGTTTACCACATGGCACAGGCTTTATTGCTAGATAAAGGTCTATCAGCCAAGACACATGCGGGGACTATTCATATTATTGGGCAGCAGTTTGTATCAACTGGGATGATAGATAAGACATATGGAAGGTTGTTCTCACGTTTGTATGAACTGCGTCAATCAGGAGATTATGATGATATGTATAATGCAACAGAAGATGAAGTGAAACCTTACTTTCCATTAGTTGAATCATTCATCAGTGTCATGGAGGAATTAATTACATTCAAATAGGAAAGATATAACACCATAAAATATCAAATAACTATGATTAAGAAATATGTAGAAGAGAACAAAGACAGAATGCTCGAGGAGCTATTCAGTCTGATACGCATACCAAGCGTAAGTGCACAAACAGCTCATAAAGAGGACATGGTACGTTGTGCAGAACGCTGGAAAGAGCTCTTGTTGCAGGCAGGAGTAGACAAAGCTGAGGTCATGCCATCAAAAGGAAATCCAATGGTTTATGCTGAAAGAATGGTTGATCCAAAGGCAAAGACCGTCCTTGTTTATGGTCATTATGATGTGATGCCAGCTGAACCATTCGAGCTATGGAAGACAGAACCATTCGAACCAGTCATTAAAGATGGTCATATCTGGGCACGTGGAGCAGACGATGACAAGGGACAATCATTCATGCAGGCAAAGGCTTTTGAGTATCTGAACAAGCATAACCTGCTGAAACATAACATAAAATTCATCTTTGAAGGTGAAGAGGAGATTGGCTCTGGAAGTCTTGGTCCATTCATTGAAGAGCACAAAGACTTACTGAAATGTGACGTAATCCTCGTATCTGATACGGGAATCATTAGTCCTGACGTACCTTCTATCACCACTGGTCTGCGCGGACTGTCCTACTGGCAGATTGAAGTTACTGGTCCTGACCACGACTTACACTCAGGAACTTTCGGCGGTGCAGTAGCTAATCCTATCAATGTTCTTTGTAAGTTGATAGCAGATGTCACTGGTCCTGACGGCAAAATACGTATTCCTGGTTTCTATGATGATGTGGAAGAAGCATCGGACGAGGAGCGGAAGCTCGTTGCTTCTATACCTTTCAATGAGGAAGAATACAAGAAGTCTATCGGCGTAAAGGCCCTCTTCGGTGAGGAAGGCTACAGTACAATTGAGCGTACAGGCTATCGCCCTTCATTCGATGTATGCGGTATTTGGGGTGGATATACAGGTGATGGTGCCAAAACAGTCATACCTTCAAAGGCATATGCAAAGATTTCATCACGCCTTGTACCCCATCAAGATCACAACAAGATCAGCCAATTGGTAGTAGACTACTTCAATCGTGTTGCTCCAGACACAGTAACAGTTAAGGTGGAGAAGCACCATGGCGGTTACGGATACGTCTGTCCTATCGACTTCCCAGCATATAAAGCTGCCGAAAGAGGTTTCGAGACTGTCTTTGGAAAGCGCCCATTGCCTGTTCGTATTGGTGGTTCTATTCCAATTATCTCAACCTTTGAAAAGCTACTTGGTGCTAAGAGTGTCCTCATGGGCTTCGGTCTGGAATCAAATGCCATCCATTCTCCAAACGAGAATATGCCAGTTGATCTCTGGTTAAAGGGTATTGAAACAATTATCAACTTCCATTTGGAGTACGATAAGGAAGCATAAACGAGGAGATAATCCTATAAAAAGACATTGCCAGCCTCACACAATAAGATGTACGAGGCTGGCAATTTTTATTAAAAAAGCGCCAAACATTTGGTAAATTCGCAAAGTCTGATTACTTTTGCAACCCAGTTCGAATGAACTGAATGAGGTATGAAAGCACGATGAAAGGAATATTTTTCCAATCAAAAGTACGGAAATCCTCATTGTACTATGGGCTTGTTTGGATTTGACACACTTATACTTATTTTCAAAGTCAAACAAGAGAAACAGATATCAATTAAAGACACTAATTTACAGATAGTTACGTACACACATATAGGCACTACTTTTTGCGTTAAGTTTCTTTAATTTGCCTTTTATTATTCCACACTTTCCACACACTTTCCACACTTTTTTTGTACCTTTGTAGGTGGAAAAAGGTACAATTATGGCAAAGAAACAATTATTTGGAGATGCTTTAGCCCTTATGGAGGGTTATAGCCTCAACGCAAAAGGAAAATCACGCAAAGTTTATTTAGTTGGCAGAGTTCTAAAAAGTGGGAACGTTGCTTTAGTAAGATACGCATGCCATGCAGGAAAACGGAAGCGTGTTAGTACAGGAGTTGTATTAAAACCTGAAAGCGACTATACAATAAAGCGCAATAATGAAGAATTATTGAGGCTGCAGGATGTTGAATGCGATACTTTGAATGCAGATTTAGAACGTAAAGACGCTAATTTCTCACCCACACCAAAGAATAACATCTTATTGCTTGACTATATAGAGAAACAGAGAGATGAGGCTTTGAGAATAAGCGGCAATAAGCATAGTAACTTTGCAAGTTTCAATGCACTATTGGAGCATATTAAACGTTTTGACAAGAATATAAAGCTCGGTGGAGTTGATTTAGATTGGATATATAACTTCATTCATTATCTGAAATATGAAGCCTTAAACTTAAACTTTCAGAAGTCCAATGATATAAGCAAGAATAAAGACATAAAGATTACACAGAACACGCAAAAGAGATTGGAAAGAAACCTTAACTTTATCTTAAATAAAGCAGCAAAAAGTAGTCTTATTATATCCAACCCTATGGGCAAGTTAGATAGAAGTGATAAGATTACAACTAAAGCAGGGACACGTACTTATTTGACAAAAGAGGAAGTGCAGACACTTGTTAATGTGCCTTATAATGGTATACGAGATATTAAGGCAGCTTTTCTTTTCAGTTGCTTTACAGGTTTACGTTATTCTGATTTGAGATGCATAACACTGGCAGACTTTCACAAAGATACAATAGGAACGTATTTAGATATATCAATGGTCAAGACGGGGGAGAGACTAAGAGTATATGTTCCTGACAATGCGTTGCACATGATACCAAAGAGAAAACGCACAAACACGGAAGCAATATTTGACTTACCAAAGAATGATGCAGGTAACGTGTATTTAAGACGATGGATAAAGGTGGCAGGAATAGATAAAAATATAACGTTTCATTGTGCAAGACATACAGCCGCCACACTTCTGTTAAGTAGTGGTTTGCCGTTGGCTGTTGTTTCAAAGCAATTAGGACACTTGAAGATATCCACAACTCAGATTTATGCAAAGATTGTTGATGAGGCGCAAGTTGAGGCTGCAAATATAATAGATAAGATAATTAGTATTTGAAGACTATGCAAATAATTAATGCCAAAAATAGTAATGTTACTGATAGTAATAACGTTAATTTGATTGATTGTAATGTAACCTTATATGTGGGTCGATGCAATCACGATGATATTACGGATACACTTAATGAATTATTAGAACGCATAGAAAAGCTTGAAAGTGCGCTAATCGAATGCAAGAAGCTAATAGAAAAAAGCAAGGGGTAGCCCCCCTATTTGCTACTGACAAATACAAAGCGAGTAACCTAACAAAAAGATTTTTCCTAATAATTAAAAGGCACTTAAAATGAAAAGAGCTACAAATCTAAAAGAGAAATTGAAAAATACTCCTGAAAACCTTTTAAAAGCTAAAAGATTTAAGGAGAATCTCCCATGGTTTAAGGATATGGGAGCACTTAAATATAACGCAGAAGACCTTTACGACAAGGTTTTAGAAATACAAAAAAAAGATTTTGAAAACCGACCAGAGTATAATTATTATTATACAATGGAATGTACCTTAGCCGACAATCAAATAATTAATTTGCTCACAATTATAAATACTTATATGGTATTAGAGCCTATTTCAAAAGAAACTTTAAAAAATATTTTATGTGATACTATTGAGCACCCTATAAAAATAAAAGACATAGGCGTTTTAGGATATTTACTGATGCGACTAAAGGAACTTGGGTATATTGTTTCTGATTGGCAGAAAATCGCCGAGGAAAATAAGTTTTTTGTTAGTCGTAAAGGGGTAGTAATTAGCGGCAAAAGAATTTCAAACATGACAAGTGCAAAGATTGGAATAGTGGAAAATATACGTATTGGCAGGAGAGGATATAAACGTGGTATACCTAAATATGATAAGATAATAGAGCCGATAGAGATAATAGACAAGTGGTTGTCTTCTTTGTAACACGATTTTATAGGTAGGATTTTCCTACCTTTTTTTTATCCTATTTCTTATGCTTAGTTTAGTGGCTAATTTTGCACTTATAATTCCTATGAGGTGCGCACTAATAGGGCAAACAAAAGAAGCATGGATAATAACAATTTTTTAACAGCAAGAGAAGCAGCAGACTATTTGGGGTTTGCATTAAGCTATCTTTACAAATTGACAAGTACGCACAAGGTGCCGTTTTACAGCCCTACGGGTAAGCACATCTTATTCAAACGTACAGAGTTAGAAGAATGGGTAAATAATAGCCGTGTAGCAACTAATGATGAATTAGTTGCAAAAGCACAAACAAACATCATGAAGAAAGGAGGCAAATTATGATTACTCCTAAATTTGCTTGTTACATGAGGTTTGAGCGCAATACGTCAAAGGTTAAGCGGAATGGGGAACTTGTAGAAAGAAAGGTAATGCGCTTTGATTTATCTTTATTTGCAGGTTATTGGACTGGTACAGATAAATTGAAAACGAGTAAAGGACAGATGTATTTTAATCTCAATACATCTGACAGAAACCCCAATCGCAAGAACAATCAGACCACACCAGAGTATTACATACAAATGAACCCTAATACATGTAAGAAATGTTTTAACTTGTCAGGCTTAAGATTAATGATGAACACAGAACAGGATACTTGGATCTGCAGTGGCGAACCTTCACAACTTGAAGTCTTGCGGACAAAGGACAGAAATCCACTATTTGAAGAAAAAGACGATGGGTTTATATTTATTGTTGATAGGGACTTTAGATTTGTAGAAATATTTGTTATTGCAGGTGGTCGCCCAATGATAGATGCATACCGCAAAGGACTTACTTTAGGGAAGTTTGATAATGAACTAAAACTTATGCGTGAAGCCGCAACTGCAATATGATAGGTTACGACACCATACACATGTTTATAGATAGCTATACGCTCAACAAAGCCGACATTTCTATGCTTTCACAACGTCTTGAAAGAGGCGGTTATAATAAAAACACAGGTGAGGCCTGGAGTGTTGGTAATGTAGAGAACCTTAAAATAAGTATTGGCGGTGCAGGGGTAAGCATTAAGGGAAGTTTATCAGGCTTCTATTATCTCAATAACACAATGCTTGTTAATCGTGGAGAGGTGGAAAATGCAATTGCAGCAATTAGTGATACATTGCATATTAGCCTCAACACGGCAAAGGTTACACGGCTTGATATTGCAGCAGATTTCATTATGCAGAATGAGCCAAAAGCATACTTTGATATACTTGGAACATTAGTATATTTTCAACGTTTGAGGGCAACTCAAAACACATTGTATTATACACGAGGAAAAGAAAACTTGCAGTCCCTTTGCTTCTATGACAAGACCAAAGAAAGCAAGGACAGCAAAAAGGAAATGCCGAGTGTATGCAATGAATGTGGTAATGTGCTAAGGTATGAGGCAAGGTTTAACGCTCGTCTTGCAAAACAAATGCAACGACAAGAAATATTAACCTCGACTCTAAGTAATGCGGATTTTTATTATAAAGTGCTGGAGAAGTGGGGGCAGCTGTATTTTAATATAAACAAGTTTTATGGAGTTGGAAACATGGGAAAAGTGAAAAATGTAACACAAGCAAAAGATTATATATTTGCTGTTGCACTTCACAACATGGGTGCAGGCGATGTGGATAAAATACTTTCAGAAATGAAAGCAAGGCAGCTATTCAACGACCGCAAATATTATTCACGTTTGAAACAATCTTTGGATAGTGTAAAGGAGAAGTATTTAACAAGTAGTACAGACGATGCCGCAAATGAGCTAGACGATGAGGTGCGTAATGTACTTGCCTATAAATAAATACCCCTACTATAGTAAGGTGTGAAATGTACCCAAATTCTGGTAACACTTACAAAAAACAATAATGGGAAAAGAACAATTTGATGATGTTGCATGGCTGGTCTTACAAGATAGATACGGCTATAACAAGGCAAAAGAGTTAATTAATCAACGTAAAAAAGGAGACAAGAAATGAAAACAAAGAAAGTAAATGAGCCTCAAAAGACATTCAAAGGGGTTGATAAGCTGAAAGCCCAAAATATAGGGAAAAAGATTCTGAACAATGAGAAAGAACTCAATTTGGCAGTAAATAAGTTGAAACAGATTGATGATTTCTTTCCCGTTGGAAGCGTGGAGGAACTTAAAACTATATCCGAGGACTGGTTGAATGATTATATGGGCAAAATGGCTATAAGTATAAAACAGGACAAACGCTTCCCAAGTCAAATGCGTAATGAAATGTTAGAACGTTGGGATAAGGTGTTTGATGAGGCTCTACCATTATGCAGGCAAGTGTACATGATTGCCCAATGGGACAAAGTTCCATTACATTATAGTGAGGGGCGATTTTACTACGACGTAGAAAAATTATTAGCATTCATAAACAAAGAGGCAGAAATCACCTTATCAGACGAGGTTGCAGAATACTATAAACTTTTAATAGAGCTTGCAAGAAAACTTGAAATGATAAGTACATGGGAAGAAAAACACGACTATTACCCATTTGTTAAAAATGGGGCTAATGTTAGTACAAGGGAAGGCTATAGGCATATCTCATTTGTTGATATAGCAAAAGAAAATGGTAAGTTTGATTTGCCTTTAGATAACTTTGTGTTCCACTTGAACAATGGTATTTTAGGAAAAAGAGAAGATAGATAAAACTATTAGGGGGGAGGCTTAAAAGCCAATACCCCTACTATAGTAAGGTGTGAAATGATACCAAAATTTGGTAACAAAAAAATAGGTAGTATGAAAAAAGGATTAAACGAGATAGAAAGATTTTGTTTGGCAGGCTTCTTTATTACACACGATGCAGATATGGCGTATAAATTAAGCAGAAAGCAAAAACCATGTGCAACAGATGATAACATACACAGGTTGGCTTTACGTTGGGTACGTTGTGATGATGCTAAGAAGTATTTAGACGAACTTGCAGCCGTTAATATTCAGAAAGTGGAAAAAAATAACAATGAAAACAGAGATAAAGCGGCAATAATACGGGAATTAAACACATTAGCTTCTTCTACACATGATGCAAAGTTAAGAGCAGAATTATTAATGCGACTTGCTGACTTAGAAAGAATGAAAGACAAAGAAAGTGAAGAAAGTAAAGCCGAGAATTTAATACATTACTATCTACCCGTTAATTATCCCACCTCGCATAAAGATTGTTTACTTTGGCAAAATGGCAAATGTAAGCCACCCATGAATGAAGGCAAATAAAGCTTTCAAAGCTTACCAATAGCACAAAGGAGTATAACTATTCAAGGAATAAGATAAAGCATATTACGTGGCTTTTATTTAGTGCTTTTACAATTGATAGTATTTGTAAAGTAAAGGAATAACAAATAAATTATTTGTAGGTTTAGAAATAAATTGTACCTTTGCACTATAAAGAGGTCTAGAAGTGTGGATTCAAAGTACCTTTTTCCACACTTTTTCCACACTTCACAATCTCTTAAAACGTAATAAACTAATATTTAGGTAATTACAAAAATACGGGCTTGTATGGATTTGACGGCAAGACGAAATGGTACGTAAGCACGCGGAGCGTCGTTAGTTTGCTCCTAAATATCAGCTATCAAACAATTAATTGGCGAAAACAATTACGCTCTCGCTGCCTAACCGAAGTACAGTAGGTTACTGGCTTTATTCGGCTATTAGATAGCTGAACGAGACATCGCTCCGAGGATGTTGTTCCGAATCCGGAGAGTAAGCGATGCAGGTTCAATCGGAAATAGTCAGTGTATGCCTCGATACACTGATGAAGATTTAGAGGATAAGATGTCGGTTGGTGGTCCAGGTCTTGCCGACATACGAAAACCAAAGTCTGGAATAAACGTGTAGAAAGCGTATGGTTTCCTTGTGCGGACGTGGGTTCGACTCCCACCAGGTCCACATCAGAAATGCGAAAACATCAAAAGAATAGGGGCAGACAAGAGCGTCTGTCCCTATTCTTTGTTTTATGATTTCGGGTTTTTACTATAGCACTTCAGCCGGGGAAGGCTTATGGTTTTTATCCGCGATAGGCATTCAGCTTGGCAAGATAGTACTTCTTAAAGTCGCTCCACTTGTAATAATACGGTGTGGAAGTTTTGGGAAGTGGCAACGTTACTTCCTCTTCATTGAGCAGAACCTTCACAAGGACATCATCTTTCGGGCGCTTCGGATTCTTATAGAACACGAACTGAATGTTTGCTGCCATGGGAACAATGCGTGTGGAACTCCAACCTTTAAGGGCAAGACTGTCTATATCTGACACGCGGATGTCGCTATTATTAAGGTTCAGCAGGCATGTCAGCGGCATAACCATCGTGTCATGTCCGAAGCGAAGTGTTGCTCCTGGATGAGGAAGAGCCAGACAAGAGTCGGCATCGGTGATGATCTTACGCAAGAGATTACGCTGCGAGAAGGGTTGATTGCCCCCACTTTGCGGTGCGCTGGCATAGCGTAAATACCACCAAGCATTGCTTCTTTGCCAGAGCCGATACAGTTCTTCGGGTGTAAAGAGGTTGTATAATGAGAGTGAATGGCGTATTTCTGAGTTCTGAACAATGCTTGCGAGACTGAAAAGGTCGAATGTAAGCTGCGATGCGTCCACCTTCTTTGCCACGTATTCTTTGTCCTTAAAGAGGCGGGACATCAGAGGTTGCGTGTCAATATTGCGCTTTGCCCACTCGTCAATCGTATTCTTTACGGCGCTACTGTCCCTTTGATGGGAGAGTTTCTTGTCCGATTGATTCATGTAATACATGTCATGCGCACTTGCATCATGCCTGATTCTGAGGCGAGGATTATGCCGAATGAGCTCCTGAAGTTCGTTCTCCATGGACAGAATGCAGCGGATAACATCCGTAGACTTGGCATCTACCCAGACTGAATCACGGAAGACTGAGGGGAAACGATTGTACATTCTCCGTGCAATCTGCTGATGTTGCTGGGCGCCAAGCAATGTCAGTTCGCCCCAACGTTTATAGGATTCGGTGTACATGAGGCGTAATTTCTTCAGAACCTCCTTGCCTTCATTGGTCAGAACGCCAGCCGAATCAGCCCGCTGAAGCGTTTCGATCGGGCGAAGATATTGCTGCGCATGAATGAGATAGCGCGAACCGTGACGCCCATAATGCGATAGATAGACGGGAAGATAGCCCGAAGGAGCAGGCGTAAGCTTGCCCGATGGTGCGGGATAAGCAAGGTAATTGTTGGCAGAAAGTTCAGGATGTGACTCAATCTGCTTCCTGATTGATTGTGCCACGACGTGTAGCGATGCTGAGAAAGCTAACACGCAAAGCAAAATAAGATGTTTTTTCATATCGTTGTGATGTATTCTTAGTTGCATACAAAGGTAAGCAATTCCCATAAGTATAAAGACATTAGGGCATTGAAATACGCTACTTGTCAGCTAAAAAGTAGGCTCAGCGCAATCAGCGGACCGAGAGAACGGCGACGATTCATGAGGAATGTCCGCATAAACCGTAGGGAAGTATTTTGTAATAGAATATTGTTAATTCCGACTATCATTCTGACGGTGCTATTCACAAAAGGTATATTTACGGTCAAATACTCCCGTTTTGGGCGGTTTAACGCTTCATTTTCATAAGCAATTGATATCCAACAGTTTACAGAAACCATGCATGCTTTCTAACAGAACGAACTAAGCTGTTTTCAGAAAAGTACTATCGTTTTAAGCAAAAAGTATTATCGTTTTAGGTAAAAAGTACTATCGTTTTGCCCAAAAAGTACTATCGTTTTGACTGAAAAGTACTATCGTTTTGACTGAAAAGTACCATCGTTTTGACTGAAAAGTATATACTTTTTGCCGAAAAGGTATATACTTTTTCCCAAAAAGGCCATATCTAACCGCTTTTAAAGTATAAAGAAAGGCTGAAAAAAGCTATAATGAGAAAATCAAATGTAAAGTATATTCCACATAAGAAGCATCCTCTTTACGCATAAAAAAGAGAGGATATGCCTTTCGGACATACCCTCTCTACCCTTCATCGGGCTATTTAGAACGTGTTATTTACTTGATAACAACTTTAGAAGCTCTGTTGCCTACACGCACGATGTATGCACCTGGAGCCAGAGAAACACGCTGCTCATCAGTATTAACCTTGCTCTGATAAGCCAGTTTTCCATCTATCGT
>QWCI01000094.1_pt1 | contig 36354 bp, 31 predicted proteins | sample 1972541 | NCBI WGS metagenome assembly QWCI01 (sample SAMN09866712, study PRJNA288562) | Human oral metagenome isolate term3_saliva, whole genome shotgun sequencing... | isolation source: mouth | host: Homo sapiens | place: USA: California | reverse complement strand
GTGAGCAGTTTCTTGAATTTAGCGACCGTTTCCTTCATCTGTTCGTCAGACAAAACGGGAGTCAAAATGAAAACGGTTTCGTATTGATTCATACTACTTTAATTTATAAAATTGTGAATTAATTTACACCTGCCTACGCAAAATGCGGTGCAAAAGTACTGCTTTTTATACAAATGACCAAATATTTTTAGTACTTTTGCGTCTGTAAACAGCATATTTACTATTATATATGAAAAGATATATCAAATACTTAGGTATTGCAGCGATAATTATCGGTATTCTGCTATTTGTTCTCCATGTCGTCCTGAATTATCATGGGAATGCGCTCCTGTTCAGTGGCCTCACACTGGTTTTGGGTGGTATTGTTTTATTTGTAAAGGGTGAGGGTACTACCGCTATCCAACCCTCTAAGGAGGACAAAGACAAGAAGTAACTATCGTTGTTATCATCGCCTGAAAGCAGCCTTAGCAACTCCCCACATCACAACAAGCTCTAACTCGCTTATTCTACATCAGAGAAAAGAATCATACAAGCGAAGGAGTAGTAAAGACTGCTAAGGAAGAAAGAGACTTATCATCCTCTTATAACAAGAAAAATGTTTATTTCGTTTTGCTGTCACTTTTAACATTTCGAGTCAACATCCTATTGGTCAACGAATTAGCAAGCCATAATATGTGACAGAAATGACAGGAAACTGTGTTTTTAGAAATCGCATATTGCTTGTATTCTACTCCTCTGAACAGGAATATACAACCGCTAAGCCTTATCTTGTCATCCAAGTTTTAGGATTTTCACCAAGTACTTCTATCAGTTTTAACTCCGTTTTCACCCACCTTATTCATACAGTTTATCGTTAGTGAGAGAGCCTACGAAAAGCCAAATGAACCAAAGAGAAAGAGCACACAACGCCTATCTCTTCACATTACCTTCGTGAAAAGAAATAATTATTTACGTGATAAGAAAGATTTTTCTTCATGAAAAGAAACGTTTCCTATCACGTAAATAATTCAAAGTCATTGATTGAGTCGAGTCGACCAAACCTACTTTGTCACCGCCTTAAAGCTCATATCAAGTCCTTTAACACTGTGTGTCAATGCACCAAAGGAGATGAAGTCGACCCCAGCCTGTGCGTATGGGATCATCGTATCGAAGGTGATACCACCACTTGACTCCGTCTCACAGCGTCCTCCAACCATCTCAACAGCCTTACGAGTGTCCTCTGGTGTGAAGTTATCAAACATGATTCTGTCGCATCCTTCATGCAAGGCTTGCTCCAACTCATCAAAGTTCCTGACCTCACATTCTATCTTTAAGTCTTCCTTTCCATGTTCCTTACAATACTGCTTAGCCTTAGAGATAGCATTATGTATCCCTCCACAGAAGTCGACATGATTGTCTTTTAGGAGTATCATATCAAACAGTCCAATGCGATGATTCATGCCACCACCAATCTTAACCGCCTCCTTCTCCAACATTCTCATCCCCGGTGTCGTCTTACGAGTGTCGAGGACTCGCGTCTTCGTACCGGCATCTATCAGGGCTTGTTGGTACTTACGCGTCATTGTGGCTATACCACTCATACGCTGCAAGATATTGAGCATGAGTCGTTCGGTCTGTAACAGACTTTGTATCCTACCCTTTACTATCATCACCACATCCCCTGGCTTCACCCATGCACCATCTTCTATAAACACCTCAACTTGAAGTTCAGGGTCGAAGCGATAGAACACTCGTTTAGCAATCTCAACTCCTGCTAAGACTCCTTCTTCCTTTATTAGCAACTTGCTTTCGCCTATTGCCTCTGCAGGAATACAACAAAGAGTTGTGTGATCACCATCTCCAATATCCTCACTGAAAGCGAGTTCGATAAGTTTATCGTTAAGTTCTTCTACTGACAACATAATTATATGATTAAATTATAAACCTAAACTCTTTGATATCTCCAACATCTTATGAATAGATTTCACGGCCTTCTTGCCCATCTCTGGCTCTACCTCGATAGCAGGCCACTCGTATTTCAGACAGTTATACAACTTGTTCAATGTGACAAGTTTCATATACTCACATTCGTTACAAGTGTTATCACTATCCTCAGCAGGGGCAGGAATGAATGTCTTATGCGGTGCCAATCGTTGCATCTCAACAAGAATACCACTCTCTGTCACCACGATGAACTCTTGAGCCTCATCTGTTACGCTATACTTCAGCAAGGCTGCTGTACTCCCCACCTTGTCTGCCAGACTGATTACGGCTGGTGGACACTCTGGATGAACGAGTACCTTAGCAGCAGGATGCTCGCTTTTCAGTTGTTGTATCTTCGTTGCAGAGAACTTCTCATGAACCTGACAAGCTCCGTCCCAAAGCAACATCTTACGCCCTGTCTGCTCACTGATATAATGTCCTAAGTTCTTATCTGGCCCAAAGATAATCGGTGTCTCTTTTGGTAAAGACTCTACTATCTGTTTGGCATTACTACTTGTTACCACGACATCCGTCAAAGCCTTCGTTGCAGCCGTCGTGTTTACATAACTGATAACCGTGTGATCAGGATGCGCCTTAACAAACTTCTCAAACTCATCAGCTGGACAACTCTCTGCCAAAGAACAAGAGGCATTAAGGTCGGGAACAAGTATCGTCTTCTCAGGACAGAGTATCTTATTCGTCTCACCCATAAAGTGCACACCACACATCACAATGATGTCGGCATCTGTCGATGCTGCCTTCTGTGCCAAGGCCAGACTATCTCCGACGAAATCAGCCAACTCCTGGATGACTCCCTCTGTATAATAATGCGCCATAATAAGTGCATTCTTCTCCTTGCACAACCTACGTATCTCAGCCTTAACATCTACCCCTTCTGGGATAGCCTCGTCGATAAAGCCTTGCTCCAACCACTTTTCTTTTATCATCTGCTTCTTAGTTATATGTTGAATAAACTATGGTATCTGTGTTTCTCCTTATTATTTATCTATATTTTCTTTGGTCTTCTTGTCGTAAGCATGCTTCGGATAATCTACCGTATAATGCAGTCCTCGACTCTCTTTCCGCTCTATTGCTTGTCGTGTTATCAGATAACCAACATTAATCATATTACGGAGTTCGCATATATCCTTTGTTGCTTTAACACGCTTAAAGAGGTTCTCCGTCTCTTCATAGAGTAAGTCGAGCCTGTCCCACGCACGTTTCAAGCGTAAGTCGCTACGAACGATACCGACATAATTACTCATGATTTCGCCCACTTCTCGAACACTTTGTGTTATCAAGACATGCTCTTCATTGGTCATTGTACCCTCATCGTTCCATTCAGGGACATCCGTATTGAAGTCATACTTATCAATCATCTCGAGAGAATGGGCTGCTGCTGACTTAGCATAAACAGCCGCTTCTATCAGCGAGTTACTGGCAAGGCGGTTCCCTCCATGCAGTCCTGTGCACGAACATTCGCCCACAGCATAAAGCCGATGGATAGAACTCTCCCCATTTAAGTCTACTTTTATACCACCACACATATAATGGGCACTGGGACAGACGGGTATGTAGTCTTTCGTAATATCTATCCCAACGCTCATACACTTCTCGTAAATATGCGGGAAATGACGCTTTGTCTCTTCCGCATCCTTGTGTGTCAAGTCAAGACAAACATGGTTGAGTCCGTGTATCTTCATCTCATGGTCGATTGCTCTTGCCACAATATCACGTGGCGCAAGAGAAAGTCGTTCATCATACTTCTGCATGAATTCCTGACCATCTGGCAGTCGTAACACCCCTCCATAACCCCTCATAGCCTCAGTAATCAGGAATGCTGGATGGGTCTCAGAAGGGTTATAAAGAACCGTAGGGTGGAACTGCACGAACTCCATATCCTTCACTGTACCCTTTGCACGATACACCATTGCAATGCCATCTCCTGTCGCTATCACTGGATTAGACGTCATTGCATAGACAGCCCCAACGCCTCCTGTAGCCATGAGTGTCACCTTACTCAAGAAAGTATCAACTTTCTGTGTATCGGGATTAAGGATATATGCACCATAACACTCTATGTCTTGCGTCCTTCGCGTCACCTTTCTCCCTAAGTGATGTTGCGTGATAATCTCCACAGCATAGTGGTTTTCAAACACCGTGATATGCGGGTTAGCCCTCACAGCCTCCATCAGTCCACGTTGAATCTCAAACCCTGTATCATCAGCATGATGAAGTATGCGAAAGTCACTATGTCCTCCCTCACGATGAAGGTCGTATGTTCCGTCATGGCTCTTATCGAAGTTAATACCCCAGTCAACGAGCGTTTGAATTGCTGAAGGCGCATTACAAACAACCTGTCTGACCGCTAAAGGGTCAGAGATATAGTCCCCTGCCACCATAGTGTCATGGATATGCTTTTCAAAATTGTCAACAGCAAGATTGGTAACAGACGCTATTCCTCCCTGTGCCTTAGCTGTGTTTGCTTCGTCCAAAGAGGTTTTACAAATCAATGCAACCCTACCCTTTCCACGATTGGCCACACTGAGCGCATAACTCATACCAGCTATACCACCACCGATAACCAAGAAATCGAATTTATGTACCATTTGTTTGTTAGTAAGATGTCTCTCTTTTAGTTGGTACAAAAGTAATAAAAAATACCATAACATAGGTAAGAAACGAGCATATATATTTACCTTTGCGTGTTAAAAGTTCCCCATCGCCTATTGACTATCACCAAGATACCTTATAAGAACCTTGACAAAAGAAGAAGGAAGAGTACCTAACACGCATACTGAAATTGTAAACATATTTCACCAATAACACCCTTCTTCTTTCGAGAAAGGGCCGAGGATGAGGCAAGAAGAGGCCTTTCTACATTCGAGAACATGCCCTTCTTGCACGCAGAAGACGCCCTTCTTGAAGCAAGAAAGGCGTCTTCTTCAACGCTGCAGATAACATACTGATATCATGTATGTTATATTATTAATTACAACTAACATCATACTACTCTTTTGAGGGTACTTAGCTTAACGCCCTGTAAAGGTTTTTCATTATCACGCAGACTCCTCCAAAGACTGCGAAGGGATAAGTTCTATGCTTGTAAAGAATGTGTAGAACATCACTCAGAAAGTCGGATAGGCTTCTTATTGAGGTCCAGCCCTTATCCTTCCACGACCTTATAAAGCAAGAAAAAACGCTATTCAATCTCCTAATCGAAGATAGAATAGCGTTATGTTTATAATGTTTCGTCTAATGATTTAAGCCGAAACAGGAATCTTACTCCTCGTCTGGCACAATGAGTTTATAGCCTTTACCATGGATATTGATAATCTCTATCTGTGGATCTGGCTTCAAGTGCTTACGCAACTTAGTAATATAAACATCCATAGAGCGGGCATTGAAGTAGTTATCATCAATCCAAATGGTCTTCAAAGCATAGTCACGTTGGAGAATCTCATTAGAGTGTGCGCACAATAAAGCGAGCAACTCATTCTCCTTTGTAGTAAGCTTTGTAGCCTTCTCTGGGTCGTTATCCAAAGTAAGCAACTGTTTCTGTGTGTCGAAAGTAAAGCGACCAATATTGTACATGGTAGACTCCTTGGTCTTTTTACCCCTTACTCTACGAAGGATAGCCTCAATACGGAATACCAGTTCTTCCATTGAGAAAGGCTTTGTAATATAGTCATCAGCACCAATCTTAAAGCCTTCTAAGATATCTTCTTTCAGCTGCTTTGCAGTAAGGAAGATGATAGGAATCTCCGCATTAGCCTGACGTATTTCCTGTGCAAGGGTAAAACCATCTTTCTTAGGCATCATAACATCAAGTACACAGATATCATACTTGCTCTTTAAAAAGGTTCTGTAACCTACTTCACCATCAGGGCAAAGGTCGGCTTGGAAGCCTTTTGCTTGCAGATACTCACTCAATAGTGTTCCAAGGTTCTCATCGTCTTCACACAAGAGAATTTTCAACTTATCGTCCATAATCTATACGTATTAAATTGTTTATATGCTTTTATTTATGTTTCTTCGTCCTCCTCGTCACGTATAACGGGAAGTTTTATAACGAACTTAGTTCCTTTTCCGTACTCACTCAACACCTTTATCTCTCCTTCATGTAGGTCGACCATCTTCTTCACGTAGGCTAAGCCTAATCCAAAACCTTTCACATCGTGAAGGTTACCAGTGTGAACTCGATAGAACTTATCAAAGATCTTTTTCAGATTCTCCTTCTTTATTCCCTGTCCAGTGTCCCGTATAGAGAGGTAAAGGTTCTCGTTTGTATTCCATGTCTTCAAATAGACGTCTAATGGCTCATCTGGTTTAGCATACTTCACAGCGTTATCTAAGAGATTGAAGATAACATTCTGAAAGTGCATCTCGTCTACATACATGAGGGAATCGACGGCTTCTATCTCTGTGTACACCTTACCTCCCGTATGCTCAACACGCAGACTGAAAGAGTGGGCAATCGTCTCCACCATCTCATTAAGGTCTGTGTATTTCTTCTTTAGCACAGCCTTTTTGCGCTCGTACATACTCATCTGTAGCACCTTCTCAACCAGGAAGCGCAGTCGTTTAGACTCATCATTGATGACACCACCCAAGTGGTCAATCATCTTTGGGCTCTTTACGAGTGTCTTATCATTCAACATCTGCGCAGCAAGAGATATACTTGCGATAGGCGTCTTAAGCTCATGCGTCATGTTATTGATGAAGTCGTTCTTTATTTCACTGTATCGTTTCTGTCGGAAGATAGTAACGATTGTAAAGATAAAGGTGACCAACAGTACGAAAGTGAAGATGATTGACGGTATCATAAACCGTACACTGGAGAAGATGTAGTTGTTCATTTGTGGAAAATGAACCTTTACTACGCCCATTCTATTTACTGGGTCGTTACGGAACAACACCTGAGAATAAGTATTCTCCTCGCCATCACTCACATAATCTGGACATCTATAGACTTCGCGCCCATCCTGTGTTGTCACCGTGAAATGGTAAGGGATGTTGATACCATTGTTCATCATCTCTGCCTTTAAGTCCTGGTCTAAGAGCTTAAAGTTTATTCTATTGCGTAAAGGCTTGTCCGAAGCAGAATAGAGAATATTATAGATAACCTCCTCTAACATAGCTTTCTGATAGACATAACGATTACGAACAATCTCTTGCATGTTACGTTTTGTAGCAGACAAAGAGCTACTATCACTCCGTAAAATAGAACCTTTCGGAACTAAGGAAGGCTTTGATTGCTTTAGTTTTGCTTCAAAAGAAGTATAGACATCACCCTGGTTGTCTGTCGAAGGAGCTTGATGGGCTGGTGTAGCAGCAGCCTTATCAGCAGCTTGAGCATCGTTATGTAAACGCTCAGTCTTGTTCACATCGTCCTCTAAATAACGAAGAGTCTCATTCAACTCCATGTTGCGAGATGCCTGATAGAGGGCACGGTTGACGGATTCGTCAAACTGTTCCTTCTTCATCTCAGCCATTTCTTCAATGTAGTTGAGCTGGAGCAGCAGCAAACCAAGGAACGAAAGCCCCATGATTATAGCTATTATCCATATCGTTTTCTTCTTCATTACTCACTTACTTATATGTAAACTGCTCATAAAGAAACTCTATTCACAGCACTATATCTTTATTTTCCGACTGCAAAGATAGGATTTCCTTAAATGTTTAACATCTAAAAGTTAAGAAATAACTCATAATTGATTTAAGTTAACTAAATACTACTTTTTAGATTAATAATTATCAAGTATAAACTTTGACATAGGTCTTTAATCCTCCAAAATATAGTTTACAAAGATGGTATTAGACAAAGAGAAGATGACTGCTATCGCTGAACTAAACGACTGTCATTATTCCTTACACCTTATATTAATAAGGTATAAGTTCAGAAAATAGCTCTCGTATCAATAAAGCCTTAGGCTTACACATCCCATGATAAATACAAGAAAGAAACATGCCTCCGCCTTATTAAAATGTATAGAAGTTCTGTATGGGTGGTCGTAATAGTATAGTAGGCCTTAGTAAAGAAGAGTATGCGATTATAGTCTTACTGAACAACAAAGGCTATTATCCTTGTAATGCTTCAATCTGTAGGCAAGATGTGCTCTGTGGGGTCAACTTAAAATGGTCACTGATACGAAGGCCAAGGACCCAAAGGATAGTACCTGTGGCATCAAGGAGCACCAGTTGGTTACGTTTCTCAAAGCGGTTACGTTTGAGATTAGTAAGGAAATCACTCACAAGTTGGCTTCCTCGCATCCCAAGAGGAGTAAAGCGATCGCCCTCTGCAACACGTCGTAAGGTCAAAGGGAAACGTATAGAAGAGGCATCAAGGTCGACGATAGTAGGATTCTTAGAGAAAGCAACGGTTGATGACGGGGCCAACGTCCGCTCTGTCAGTCGAAGAGAAAGTTGCTCATCATAGACATAACGCCCCGTCTCGGGGATAACAAGCGTGCGAGGCTCACCTTCTTCACGAGGTAAAACCATAAAGAAACCACGGTCATGGGTGAGTTCATGCGTTGAAGAATACCATAACTGGCCCGTCTGTCCATCAAGGTGTGAGACCATCTCCGTTATCTGAGAAGATGAAAAACCGAGTGGTTTAAGAATATAAAAAAGGAGGTAAGCGGGCGAAGGAAATGCTCGAACAATTGTCAAATCAAGTTGGAAAGGATGCTTACTCAGACTACTTTGACTTACAGAACTCTCCGAACAGAAAAAGTGAACAGCCTTCTCCAAAGCCTCTTTGAGCGACTCCTGCACAATAGCCTCTACATCCGAGAGATGATTAGCAGTAGTAAGAATAGCCTCCGTAATCGATGGATTAATCTCAGCCAACTGTGGAAGAATATTCAATCTAATCTTATTTCGCACCACATCATCCACAAGGTTAGTGCTATCGGTTACAAATGTAGATGCGTGTCGACGAAGATAATCCTCAATCTCTTGGCGTGTCACGCAAAGCAAGGGACGTATAATGTCATTCTTCCGAGGACGAATACCCATCAAACCACTTAGTCCAGTGCCCCGAACAAGGTTGATAAGAATTGTCTCTACAGAGTCTTCTTTATGATGACCTACGCAGATACCTTCAGCTTTTAATGCTTCTTTCAATTGAAAGAAATAATGATAACGCAATTCGCGCGCTGCCATCTCAATGCTCACCTTATGTAAGTCAGCATAAGCCTGCGTATCAAAATGGACTTTATGGAGCGGTATATTCTCACGTTGACATAGCTCTTCACAGAACCGTTCATCCCTCATACTCTCCTCACCACGCAGCTGGAAATTACAATGAACAGCCTCAACACGATAACCTAACTCCTTGAGACATAGCAGAAGAGCAACACTATCGGCACCGCCAGACAGCGCTACTAAATAAAGAGCATCTACCCGAAGCAGATGCCCAGAAGCTATGAATTGTTTTATCTTATTCAACATAAAGGACCAGCCCCTTCAAATACTCGCCTTCTGGATGATAAATATTAATTGGGTGATCAGCAGGCTGATGAAGCTGATGGAGGATGCGCACCTTACGACCAGCTTGTGCGGCAGCCGTGAAAACAGCTTGTCTAAAGTTGTCCTTTGTGACTACCTGCGAGCAACTAAAGGTAAACAAGATTCCTCCAGGCTTAATCTTTTCAAATCCTTTGACGTTCAATCGTGTATAACCACGCAATCCATTCTTCAACGCACTACGGTGTTTTGCAAAGGCAGGGGGGTCGAGAATGATAAGATCATACTTACCATCATGGTCGTCAAGATATTTGAAAGCATCCTCACAGATAGCCTCATGGCGTGAATCACGAGGGAAATTCAGTTCGACATTCTTGTTAGTTAGCTCGATAGCCTTCGCCGAACTATCCACAGAATGTACCACTTCTGCCCCACCACGCATAGCATAAACAGAGAAGCCACCCGTGTAACAGAACATATTCAACACACTTCTTCCCTTAGCATAATACTCTAAGAGAGAGCGATTCTCACGTTGATCGATAAAGAAACCCGTCTTCTGACCCTTTAACCAGTCAATATGGAACTTTAAGCCATTCTCAATCGCAATGTTATTGTCAGTTTCTCCATAGATAAAACCATTCTCTTGGCCAAGTTCAGCCTTGTAAGGAAGGGTCGTCTCACTCTTATAATAGATACTATCCAACTTATCGCCCATTACCTTAACAAGGGCTTTCGCAATCACCTCACGGCATACATGCATACCTACAGAATGGGCTTGCATAACGGCAGTCTTGCCATACACGTCGATTACCAAGCCTGGGAGGTTATCGCCCTCACCATGAACAAGACGATAAGTAGTATTAGGGAACACCCCTACCGACGTGGGTTCTTCACGAATAACACCAATCGCTTGGCGCACTTGGAGGGCCGCACTCAATCGACTCTCCCAAAACGTGTCATCAATCTTTACGTCATGGAAGGAGAGAACACGGACGGCAATAGAACCTATCTGGAAATGTCCTACAGCAATAAACTTCTTGTCGTGCGTTAGGACTCGCACTATATCGCCCTCTTCAAGTCCCTCTTCAATCTTGTTGATAGCACCTGAGAAGACCCATGGATGGAAACGAAGAAGACTCTCTTCTTTGCCCCTTTTCAAATATACTTGCTTATACATAAAGTTCCGTTTTAGCGTTTATCGTTTTCTTCTACTTGATGATCTCCGAATTACTTTCATGAACAAAAAGATTTATTTACATGATAAGAAATATTTTTCTTCACGATAAAAAATATTTTTCTTCACGACAGTAATCTACATAGAACCTATCATTCTGTTGTCACGTCCGCCTCCTTTTCGCTCTCTTCAACCGCTGGCTTCACCTTTGGAGGTACTACAATAAGCTCGTAATCACCACTGTGTTTTAGTTCGTGTAGCCGCTCGTAGAGTTTAATACACGTCCAAGCATCTGTTGAAGCATAGAGTTTCTGCTTATCATTCAACACCTCGTTCTCCCAATTCGATAGCTGTTCACGTTTTACGATACGCTCATGGAAGACATTGGCATAGAGTTTCTGCAGACTCATATCCTCTATTCCCAAAGATTTAACATAGTCTTGTAGGTCGATAAAATAACCCGGCTTGAAGTCAAGACGTTGATGCAACATCAGCATGTCATCGCCCAATGAGAGACCAACCTTAGGTACCGTTGTATCTTCAAGGAAACGTTTAATACAATCAGGCACACCTATGAGGTTCAGTCGAAAGAGGAAGCATACCTCATGGTCGCAGGCCTGTAAGAGCGCAACCTTGCGTCGCTGCCCCTTCTTGAAGACAGGACGCGTCTCCGTGTCAATGCCGATGATATCCTTAGAAAGCAGATAATTAACCGCCTTCTCAGCCTCAGCTTCATTCAAGACAACGACAATCTTCCCTGGGAAAGTAACCCTTGGTAACTGTGATATCTTACTTTTATCAAATCGATTGTATATTTTTATACTCATTTCAGATTGCATACTAACTTGCAAAATTAAAAAAAAAGTTTGAAAAACTATGCTTATGTGGCACTTATTTATTACTTTTGCAAGTATAAATGAATAACGATAAATGGCAAAGAAGAAATCAGAACGCAAGAGCAAAACATTCACCGAGGCACTCGGACTAAATAACATTATTAACGACAAGACGGGATTTGTTGTTGGACTCATCCTCCTTTGTGTGGCTATCTATATCTGTGTGGCTTTCTTTAGCTATTTTAATACAGGTGCAGCAGACCAGAGTTTAGTTACCGACTTACGCCCTGGCGAGGTAGAGAACGCTAACAGAGCCTTCCAAAACACTTGTGGTTCATTGGGTGCATTACTGTCATACGGACTCATCTCACGCTGCTTTGGTATTCCTGCCTTTATCATTCCTGCTTTCATTGCATTGTGTGGTATCCGAATGATGGGTGCCTACAAGAAGCTAAGTCTTATGAAATGGTTCATGGGAATGGCTTTGGTGATGATATGGTCGTCCGTAACCTTTGCGAAAGCCCTTACTCCACTGATGGGCAACCAAGTATATAATCCAGGCGGAGACCACGGAGCCTTCTGCGTTCAATACATGGAGAACCTTGTTGGAACACCTGGGTTGATAGCCATCTTGGTGATTGTGATGTTAGCTTATCTCACCTACCTCACCTCCGAAACAATAACCGTTGTAAGAAAACTGATGAACCCCTTTGGATATATCCGTGATAAGGTGAAGTTCACTGTGGTTCATGATGATAAGGGAGAGAATGTTAATGAAGCATGTGACGAGGAGGCCATCATTGGAGGAGAGCCTGTAGAGGCGTTAGTATATGACGACCCTACTCGTGCTGAACCTATTGACCTACCGACACAGCCTGCGACAGAACCACAAGAGCTTAACACTCTCTATACGCCAGACAGCAACGAGAGAGCGAAGAAGACAGTAGAGAAAGAAGCACCAGGATTTGAAGTTGAAGAAGAGAAGATTGAGGAGAAGGCAAACAGTAAGACGCTCGCTAACAACAACCTTCCGCTGACCCCTATTAATCCACGTGAACCTTTCACGAGATGGAAATTCCCTTCACTCGACTTACTGAAGGAATATAATTCTGACACGAAGACTAACTACGTTAGCCAAGAGGAGTTAGAAGCTAACAAAGACCGCATCATCAAGGTGTTAAACGACTTTGGTGTACAAATTAGAAGTATCCGTGCGACAGTCGGTCCGACGATTACGCTCTACGAGATAACACCTGCACAGGGTATTAGAATCTCTAAGATTAAAAACCTCGAAGATGATATTGCACTGAGCTTAGCGGCTATCGGCATCCGTATCATTGCTCCTATGCCAGGCAAGGGAACAATAGGTATTGAAGTCCCAAATGCTAAGCCGAACATCGTGTCCATGTTCTCAATCCTAAACTCACGTAAGTTTCAGGAATCAACGATGGAGTTACCGATCGCATTGGGTAAGACTATCACCAATGAGGTGTATATGGTCGACCTTGCCAAGATACCTCACTTGCTCGTTGCGGGTGCTACCGGACAGGGTAAGTCAGTCGGTCTGAACGCTATCATCACATCCTTACTCTACAAGAAACACCCTAATGAGCTGAAAATAGTACTCGTAGACCCGAAGAAGGTGGAGTTCAGTGTTTACTCTCCGATTGCTAAACCATTCATGGCGGCAGTAGAGGAGAATGAAGACGAGCCTATCATCACAGACGTTCAGAAGGTGGTAAAGACGCTGAAAGGGCTTTGTGTACTGATGGATGAGCGTTATGACCTACTGAAAGCAGCACGTGTCAGAAACATAAGGGAGTACAACCAGAAGTTCCTTGGACACGGACTGAACCCAGAAGAAGGACACGAATACATGCCTTACATCGTGGTTATCATTGATGAGTTTGGTGATTTAATTCTCACTGCAGGCAAGGAAGTGGAAATGCCTATCACACGTATCGCCCAGTTGGCACGTGCCGTCGGTATTCACATGATTATTGCAACACAGCGACCAACGACATCTATCATCACTGGTAACATCAAGGCGAACTTCCCTGGACGTATCGCTTTCCGCGTAGGAGCGATGATGGACTCACGTATTATCCTTGACCGACCTGGTGCACAACAGCTTGTCGGACGTGGTGACATGCTCTATCTTAACGGAGCCGACCCCGTTCGTGTACAGTGTGCCTTTGTCGATACACCAGAAGTAGAGAACATCACGAAGTTTATCGCTAACCAACCAGGTCCTGTTCGTCCGTTGGAAATCCCAGAGCCACTGTCTGAAGACGAAGCTGGAGGAGGCGGTTCGCTGGACACACACAACCTTGACCCTCTCTTCGAGGAGGCTGCACGTGCTATTGTTGTCACTCAACAAGGTTCAACAAGTATGATTCAGCGTCGCTTGTCTATCGGTTATAACCGTGCTGGTCGTCTGATGGACCAATTGGAGAAGGCTGGTATCGTGGGTGCTGCTAAGGGTTCAAAACCTCGTGAGGTACTGATAAGCGACGAGGTGAGTCTTGACAATATGCTGACTGTCCTGCGTGGATAAGATGCATCACCAAATTGAGAAGTCTTGCTTATAAAGCCCTATCGCAAACTTGTCAGAACACTCAAAGGTAATAAATGTCTGTAAACAAAAAAGATATATCAACTGACTACGTTTCTATGTAGCAGCAGTTATCAATAATAAAAACAATAAAACGATGAAGCAAATTAAATATTTACTTTTGTTCGCAGCCATCTTTATGGCAAATAGTGTATTCGCACAGAATGCCAATCAGGCTAAGGCTTGTATGGATAAAGCTACAGCCAAAATATCTAATTTAGGTGGGTTTACTGCTCGCTTCGAACTTTCCAGACCCGGTGCCGTTGGTAGGACATCAGGTACTATATCTGTGAAAGGTATTAAGTTTGTGTCTACTACCCCACAGACAACAGTATGGTTTAACGGTACAACACAGTGGTCATACATGAAGTCTACGAATGAGGTGAACGTCTCAACACCTACCGAAGCACAGCGTCTCTCAATGAACCCTTACGCATTGATGACCATGTATCGCCAAGGTTACGACCTCTCAATGACCAATGAAGGAGGTGCTTACGTGGTACACATGAAGTCAACCAACCCAAAACGTAACATACCAGAGGCCTTTGTGACTGTAAACAAAGCCTATCAGTTGCAGAGAATCAAGATAAAGCAGGCTAATAAGTGGACAACAATTACCGTTTCTGGTATTCAGCGTAAGAACCTCTCAGATAATATCTTTACTTTCAACAAGAAAAGTCATCCCTCTGCTGAAATCATAGACTTGAGATAAATGACTTACTGGGAGGCTATTCAAACATTGCATAAGCACTTCTACCTGTCTGGTAGGAGAAATAAAATATGGCAAGCCAACAGCGTAGCAAAGTATATTTACTACGTGTTGGCTGTCTTTCTTTATGCTTATCTTGCATGGATAGGATGTGAATTGGCAGACCTCACCATCAATTATAATCTTGGAGGCTACCGCTTCATCTATGCCCTGCTGCCGCTATTTCTGTTCATCGATTATCTTTTCAGATATACAACAGACCATCGGTTGCTGATGAATATCCGCCCATATCTACTCTTACCACTACCTAAACATAGCTATACTGACTATCTGATTCTGCGACAACTGATAGTTTTTAAGAATGTGAACCTTCTTTTTATCTGTATTCCCTTTGGTATTAGAACTGTCGTTCCAGAGTTAGGTGCAACGGCTATGATTGGTTATACAGCAGGACTTTATCTCTTTCTACTTATCAACGGACAATTCTTCCAGTTTACGCAAGTGCTGACGGCACGTGGACTGTGGTATTGGCTCATACCGATTCTTACCTATTTATCTGTCGTCATCATAACTATCTTCTTCCCTTCTCCACAGGGTTACCTCCACTGTTGGGCAGAGATTGGTAATGCAATGATAAGAGGAGAGATAGGGATATATGCTGTTTTAGCATTGCTACTCATAGGAATGATATTGCTAAATCGTAGCGTCCTTGAACGTCGTATCCGCCAAGAGCAATACACGTCAGAAACTTCTAAAAGCGACAAGAATAATATCAATCTTACTATCTTCGACCGTTTCAATAAAATTGGAGAGTTTCTAAAGATTGAGACTTGGAGTATACTACGCAACAAAAGACTCCGTTTGATATTCTATCTAAACACCTTCGGTATCTTTATATTTAGTCTAATCACAGCCTTTGATCCAGAGAGTGACATGGTAAAGAGTAACGGCTTTCTCTACTATAGCTTTATCGTCTATGGACTAAGTTCGCTCTCAAGAATCATGTGTTATGAAGGGAATTACTACGAATGCCTACTGATGCAACGCAATAGTATCCAAAACCTTTTGCTTGCAAAGTATTATTTTTATACAGCCTTACTATTGATTCCGCTGATCGCCTTCCTCCCTTTAGCTCTAATTGGGAGGATAAGCTTTTGGACAATACTATCCTATGCCCTCTTTGCAGCTGGTGTCGCCTATCGTATTCTATTTCAGATGGCAATATATAATAAGGTGACTTTCTCTATGCAAGCTACACACACAGGAAAGAATGTAAACACGAATTATATACAGCTCATCGTTACGCTCGTTACCATCATCAGTCCTTTCCCAATCACCGCATTAGGTACATGGTGGCTAAACCAACCTATCATCACCAATACCCTCCTCTCTCTCCTTGGTATCTTCTTCATTTCCACCCACCGCCGTTGGCTTATTAGTATCGCCCAAAAGATGAAAGACAACCAATACGACCAACTTGAAGGCTTTCGAAGAAGCAGATAAAACAAGTTACTATCTGCTGGTACATAAACACAAAATACCTATTCCCCTAATTTGTAAGAATAGAAAACATCCCTCCCCACTTGAGAATATTGATTCCCAAGCCCTATAAACGACACTTACCCTTACCTGTACTATCCCCTGACTATCTATAATTTCGTTTCTTCCCCACCGCCCAGTTGTATCATCTTGAGGTTCAATACAATAATAGCAGTTATGCTTGAGAAATACTTTCTATGATAAACAGACGAACCAACGAACAAAAACACAGGTAACGAAAAGACCGCTTGACAAAGGATAAGACTAAATCAACCAGTGAATGTCATCAACTATAAATCATTCTTTAGCTACAAAGAGCTACATTCCTTTATTCATAGCATCTTTACTCGAAGTAAGTTTTTATAACTTGTATGACGTGAAAATTATAAAAACTACTCATGAATTAAAATATTTTTCAATATTAATAAACAAATTGAATATATTTTATTATCTTTGCATCTATAGTCTTAAACATGATACACTGATATTATAAGGAGTGTATATTTCTTAATAAACGATGTTTGATTGAGTGACAAGCCACCCATTACCTAGAATATAAAACCCAAACTATGACCAAGATAAAGACACTGACCATACAGTTTGATACTCCCTTACGACGCTCAGAAATCCCATTGTTCCGTGGAGCTATTATTGCCGCAATACCGTCAAGCAATATCCTATTCCATAATCACGATGGTACATCCCTACGATACTCTTACCCCCTGATACAATATAAGCGTATTGGTGGGAGAGCCGCTATTACCTGCATTGGTAAGGGAGTGGATACTATAGGGCAATTTTTCTCCATAAATAAAGACCATAAACTAAGGATTAGGGACAAAACAAGGACTTTCCCCATACAGAATTTACAAGCCCTACAGACCGAAATACAGTGCTGGGATTGTAGTTTTGATTACCGCATACGGGATTGGCTACCCCTAAACGAAACAAACTACAAAGTTTATACTGAAACAACGAGTCTCATAGAACATATAAAAATACTCGAAAAAATCCTCATCGGCAATATATTATCCCTCGCCAAGGGACTTGAAATAAACATTACATCAACAATTGACGTTTCCATAACAGCTATCGAAAACATACGAAGTGTTAGATACAAACGAGTTCCGTTACAATGTATGGACATACAATTTAAAAGTAATCTGTCTTTGCCCGACTTTATAGGTATAGGCAAACATACAAGTGTGGGATTCGGTATAATAACTAAGAAAAATAACGTAAAAAAATAAATATGGACAACATTAGAGAACATATCTACCTATCAGCTATACTGCACGAAATCGGAAAGTTTTACCAAAAAGCAGACAACGAGAATATTACTATAACTTCTAGTCCGATAAATATAGGTGAACTTGAAGATCTATTCTACTTAAAACAAGAAGCTAAATATACCTTGTGGACAAAACTATTTATTAAGGAAAACCAGCGAGTCTTTAATAAGTTGCTTAAAAATACTCAAAACGAGTCAAGTAACAAAGACAATTTGAAGAGTTTAGTCAAAAGTCAGATTAGTAAAATAGAACAAATAATCAAAGAAGCATTATTATTATCTTCTGGTAAAGAAGATTATACAGAAGAACTTTCTACAGAAAGCGAAAGCAACTGGAAATCTTGCAAGAACGAACGATTAATTCCCATTTTAGAAACAATTGGTAATCAAGATGAATTGTTAACGAATAAAGAATGGCATCAACTTCCTGTAAAGAAGCTGATACCTTCTATTGATAATTTTCCTCAAAAGGAAATTACTGAAGTTCCTAACTATAGCAATCTATGGAAGGAGTTTAAAAGTGAATTTGCCTCACTCACTCACAGTACTTACCAAACTTTTTCAGACAATCTCTTGACATTACTATACAAATACACCTCTTGCATTCCATCCAATATAACACACTCTCCAGACATTTCACTCTATGATCATATCAAAACAACAACAGCACTAGCCATCTGCCTTTACGACCTTATGTGCTCCGGAGAAAAACCAAAAGATCGTTTTCTCCTTATTGGTGCCGACCTCAGTGGTATTCAATCTTATATCTATCAGATAGTATCAAAACATGCTGGTAAAAACCTTAAAGGTCGATCTTTTTATATTCGTGTGTTATCAGACGCAGTTGTGCGCTATCTAATGAAACGATTAGGCCTCTTTCAAGCAAATATCATATATAATAGTGGTGGAGGATTTTATCTTCTAGCACCTAATACAACTGATATCAAACACAAGCTTAAAACAGCTATCGAAGAAATTGAAAGAAGAATATTTACAACACATGGAACATCACTATATGTTGCAATTGATAGCATTACTGTTTCTGATGATGCTTTACTACATAGAAATGGGGAAGATATAGGTAAACTATGGGGGGATCTATTTATAAAAAGAGATCGACGAAAAAATCAAAGATATGCAACAATGATGGAAGATGATTATAAAAGATTCTTCACCCCACAATCAGGACTCAATAAATTTGATTGTATCTCTGGCGAAGAAATTCCTGCCAACGAACAAAGCTACAGAGAGGGAGACCTTTCACCACTCCGTTATATTACAAAAGAACAAATAATTTTAGGCCATAAACTCCGTGATTTTGATTTACTTATCATCAGCGAATCAGAAGTACCTTATTTAGCAGACAAATGTTCTGTAGAGCCTGCTCAATTAGGCTTCCATTACTATCTTCTAAAACAAGAAGAATTAATAAAAGTAAAAGATAAAATATGTTTTGAAAAAGAACCGCTAACTATTTTACAAGCCAATACAAGCAAAGATGGTGATAATCTTGTAAAAATAATCGAGAATTCTAATAGCATCTATGGTTTATTCTACTATGGTGGAAACGAATTAGGCTGCACAAGAATACCAACTTTTGAGGAACTATGCCATAAATCAGATACAGATAATGCTTTTAGGCGATTAGGAGTTCTAAGAATGGATGTCGATAACCTTGGACGTATATTCCAAGCTGGTATAAATCCTCAATATACATCTCTATCACGTTATGCAACATTAAGCCGTTCGTTCGATTATTTCTTCTCAGGTTATCTAAATGAGATCTGGAGAGAAACAGATCCAAGTAAATCAATCATCATATATAGTGGTGGTGACGACCTTTTCATTGTTGGTAGTTGGGAAAAAACTGTTGAGATTGCAAAACGTATAAGAGAAGATTTCCGTAAATACACTTGTAACAATCCCAATTTAACTATATCTGGTGGTGTCGCCTTGCTATCGCCTAAGTTTCCAATAATGAAAGGTGCAGAAGAAAGTGCTATTGAGGAAGATAGGGCTAAAAAACACCAATGCATGGAATTAGAAAAGAATTCCTTTGCTCTACTCAACACAGCGTTGAATTGGGATGAAGAGTTTCCAGCCGTTGAAGCACTAAAAAATGAGATAAAAGAACTGCACATTGATGATGCCATCAAGAGTTCCTTTATATCAAAAGTTCTCAGACATAGAACTAATGCAGAGATAGATTCACACAAAATTACAAACTTCAAAACCTATTGGATGATTGCGTACGATATGGGCAGGATGAAGAACCGTTCAAAAGACGTACAAGCGAAAGAATTAATTAATCAATACATAAAAGAGATATGTGGTAATAGTTCTTGTCTAAATAACAAAACTATAAAATCTTACTATCATCCTTTAGAACTATGGGCATTAGCGTGTAGATGGGCAGAATTAGAATTACGAACAAACAAATAAATTAAAAGAGAACAATTATGGTAACACCTTACAAAGAGAACAGGTATCCCGACAAGAGAAGAAACAGTTGGAATACAAACAAGGATGGGTCTGAAGCTCCAGAAGAGATTTTAACCAAAGCTAATTTCGATGAAAGTTGGATTACGGAAGGAGCCAACGAGAGACTTCCAGATTTTGCTGAAGTCCTTGGAAAATATATGGCAAGGAATGGACTTACCAATTCTAAAATCCGCAGTATTTATGGAGAAATAAAAAGAATACAAATGGGTAAATTTGAGATAGAAAAAGCTTCTTTCTTTTTACTCCGTCCGAAAGTAGCCTATGCTTTTGGAAGAGATGAAAAGAACAAAGGATTAAAACTATTCAAACTCATCTTTGAGAGAGTATATCTTCTTGTCAAAGATCAAAAAACCTATAATAATTTCTGCAATCTTATAGAAGCTATCCTTGCATACCATAAAGCGTATGGAGGAAAAGATTAAATTATTACATTATAAAGAACTATCTATGACTACAACAAGATTAAAAAAGAAAGTTGTCTATACTGGTACTATTATATTAAAGACCGGTTTACACATTGGTGGAACAAATGCAGCACTCAACATTGGTGGACCAGATAAATTTGTAGTTCGTAATCCTTTAACCAATATTCCTTATATACCAGGAAGTTCTCTTAAAGGGAAGCTACGATGTTTGGTCGAATTAGCAAATGGAGAGTCTAATGAGGGTAAACCTTCAAACAATCCACAAAGCAAAGCTGGTGCACTGTTTGGTACTGCAGGAGATAGTGAGTCAAATCATGCATCACGCCTAATTGTAAGAGATGCAGTTATGGCAACACAAAATGATGACGAAAATGAACTAAAAATATTTGGACTTAAACGTTCTGACATACCAGACTTTAGCAATACAGATTTACCATTTACCGAGAGTAAAACAGAAGTAAATATAGATCGCATTACAGCTAAGGCTAATCCACGAACTTTTGAAAGAGTACCAGCAGGTGCATTTTTCAAGTTAGAAATGATCCTAAATATCTTTGAAGGAGAAGATGAAAATAGTTTAAGAGGCACTCTAAATCAAGGAATTACCCTTCTACATGACGATTACCTTGGAGGAAACGGTTCACGTGGATACGGCCAAGTTGGAATAAAAATAATAAAAGAAGACGAAAAGACATATTGAGTATGAAGACATTCTCAATCATAAAGCTAACTAACCTCTCTCCCATTCATATAGGAATGGGTAGAGAGGCCACAGACTGTTCTGCACACACGATACATTCTGATACTCTTTCTGCAGCATTGGCAGCTATGCGGGTACAAATTAAAAGCCCTAAAGAAATTAAAGAGTTTATAAATTCTTTTTCTATCAGCTCAGCCTTCCCCTTTTGGGAAAACCATCTTTATTTACCAAAACCGCAAGGACGCCTACAGGTTAGAATCAAAGAAAAAGAAGAAAGTCTAACACGTAAAGTTCTTAAAGGAGTCCAATATATAGAAAGTAGTCTTTGGAGTCAACTAATTAAAGGAGAAATAATCTATGTAGATCAAAATCAAATACACAAGAACCTGCTCTCTGAATCAATGAACAACGGATCATTTCCTATTATCTCACGTTCACAAGTAAATGAGCGAGTTAGCGTATCAAGGGAAAAAGGGAAAGATGCAGAACCCTTCTTCTTTGAGTGGGATTTTTATCATAATAAAGCTGGACTCTATGTTCTTACTGATGCCCAAAATGAATTACTCAAAGAATTATATGAGCTCTTCACCATACTCGGTGAACAGGGAATAGGAACAGACCGAAATATTGGTGGCGGCAAATTCAAGGTTGAATATGGAGGGACATTAGAATTAGGGGAAACAAAAGAAAATAGTAACGGACAATTGCTTCTCTCACTCTATATCCCAACAGAAGAAGAACTTCCAAAACTCAGCCTCAAGAACTCCCTGTATAGCATTTTACCTCGAGGTGGTTTTATGGCTGGTAGCTGTAATGAAAAAATTCGGCACCTCCACAAAAAAAACATATATATGTTCAATGTCGGTTCTTACTTCATTACAAAAGAGCAATTACAAGGAAAAGTCGTAGATTTACAGCCCACATGGAACAGTAACGAAATGCATCCTGTCTACAGAAGCGGATTACCTCTTAGCGTACCTATTAAAATATTAAACTATGAGTAAAGTCAAAATAGATATCGTGAGCAGAGTTCATATTGGTTCTGGTGAAATTCTGCAATATGGAAGTGATTTCATAAATTTCCAAGAAGGGGGTGATAATTATGTAGGTATTATATCTCCTCGAAAAATAATATCTCTGATAAAAAATGATACAAAAACATTAGACGCTTGGATAGCAACTATTGAAAGAAAAAAATCTATCATTGAGTTTATGAAGACCTATGTTCCAAAAGCAATTACTGATGATTATTGCTTCAGAATTGATCATACGTATGAAACTCTTAAAGAAAATGACACCCTCCAAACTTTTATTCATAACGGCTTAGGAGATCCCTACATCCCAGGGAGTTCTATCAAAGGTGCAATACGCACAGCTGTCCTATCCAATATTATCAATAAAAAAAATGGAGTGGAAAATCTTGTTAATCCTACAAGGATTAATGCAAAAGCAATAGAACAGCACTTGTTAGGAGAAAATCCGAACAAAGATATATACCGTTTTCTCAAAATTGGAGATGCCGTTTTCGGTAATAATTATGAAAATATTGTAAGATTATTTAGTATTAATGAACGGGAAACAAACAGCTACTGGGATACATCTAAAAGCCAGTTAGTTGAAACATTGATGCCCAAAGATTCATCTGTCTGCGAAATAAAACTTGATTTAAAAGCTTATGGATACGCAAAAAATTATGTCCAAGAACTTCCAGAATGTATGTCATCACTCAATAAAATGTTCTCTACTATCAATCAACATACAAAGAGCTTATTAGCTCATGAAATAAAATATTGGCAAGACCATATTAATAATCCAAATGCTGAAAACGTAGATAAATACATTAAAAACCTGGAAATCATTATGGAACAGATACAAAAATGCAAAGATCCAAGTAAGACCTCCTGTATCCTACGTTTAGGAGCAGGATCAGGATGGCGATTCATTACTGGAGCATGGACTGAAACATTTGAAAAATTCAACGAAAGTATTGTTCCTGTAGCACGTCCCCAAAATCAAAGATATAGTAATTACAGCTTTCCTAAATCAAGAAGGGTTGATAGTTCCTGTAAACCTTTAGGTTTCATACGTATGACATTATTAGAGGATTAAGCAATGAAAAAAAAGGTACATATAGCGCTTGTCGGAGGTCAAACTATGCCTGTTATCCTCGGTATAAAAGAAAGTTTTCCTGACAAGGTCATACTTGTGCATTCTGAGAAAAGCGCATCTGAAGCAAAACATATAGAGAACCTCTGTTCTGAAGAATGCAATCTACAAGAATTTCCACCTGTTGATTATGATGCTATCAAAGTTTCTGTTAACAAACTATTACGCAAACTTACTGATGATGAGATAACAATCAACCTATCTGGCGGAACAAAGCCATGGTCTCTTTCATTTGCCTTACAAACACAAGGGATGAAGAATGTTACACTGTTATACATCGATCAAAATAGTATATGCTACAACTATACCCAACAAAAGAAATGGGCTTGTAAAGGTCTCAACATGGAAGAGTTAATGCAGTACAATGGTCAACTTGCAAAGTCACATATCTTATTAGATGACTATACAGAAGATGATCTTGATACCTTACAGGCAATAAAAGCTATAAGGCAATATAACTTTAACGATTTCAATAGACTAACAACACCTGGAAAAGATGGACAAAAAAAAATAAAAAATCAAAGTAAAGGAACATTTCACACCTCAAATGGCTCATACATAGAATGGGACAAAAAAGAAAATTACATAACTCTATCACTGAATGGCAAATATGGATTTAAAGAAAACACATTTGAGTCCCCACACATTATGCAGATTATTTTCAACTCAGGCTGGTTTGAATACGAGGTTGCACAGATGGTCAGCAAATGGAAATATGCCAAAGAGATTTGGTTAAATACCATTTATCCATATAATAACAAGTATCCCAAAAATGAGATAGACATAATTGTCAATACAGGTTATAAACTTATTATGATTGAGTGCAAGACCCAAATATATGACAACACGGATATAGATAAATTCAACACAGCTGTAAAAAACTATGGTGGATTAGGGTCTAAGGCACTCTTCATTACAGATGCAAAGATGAAGCCAGAAGCTATAGAAAAATGTTCAGACAATCATATTCTCTCTTTTAGTATGAAAGATTTTGAAAATCGACAGTCAGCACAAGAATCATTATTCCAACTACTCGACAAAGAACTTTTTTATATAAATACCAAATAGTAATAAAATAATAATGGCACGAAAATTATTCATATCCGTTCTCGGGACGGGTCTATACGAAAAAGGTGTATATACACAGGGAGACTTCAGGTCAAGTGAAACAAGATTCATCCAGCAGGCAACACTTGAGTTAATTGGATGTAAAGAGAATTGGACGGAGGAAGACAGGGTTTGCATCCTGCTCACTGACAAAGCGAAAGTATCAAACTGGGAGGTATCATCACGCGAACATCCACATACGAAGGAGAAAATAGCCTATGAGGGATTGAGCACTTTACTCCAGAAAATGGATTTACGTTCACAGATTATACCTGTTTCAATCTGCGATGGAAAGAATGAGGACGAAATGTGGAAGATATTCCAAACTACATTTGAGCTAATACAGGATGGGGATGAACTTTACTTCGACCTCACCCACAGCTTCCGCTATTTACCAATGCTCATCCTTGTTCTTGGCAATTATGCCAAGTTCCTAAAGAACATACGTATAGCACATATTTCATACGGCAACTATGAAGCACGCAACGAAGAGGGTTCCCCAATCGTAGATTTACTTCCACTGACAGTTCTTCAAGACTGGACCTTTGCTGCTGCCGATTTCCTACACAATGGACGTAGCGAACAGCTGACACAACTAACCCAACAAGTGTTTAAGCCAATTCTGCGTAATACTTGTGGTCAAAATAAGGAAGCTAGCAATTTGGAATATTTCTCCAACTCTTTGCAGAGGATGACAAATAATCTTCAAATGTGTCGTGGACTTGAGATTACTCATAATGATAACATTGCTAAATTACAGAAGAACATCGAAAACCTCTCAAAAGAGATCATCATTCCTTTAATTCCTATAGTTAATAAAATAACGCAGTCCTTTACAAGGTTCTCTACAGATTCCAATATACTCAACGGATTGCACGCAGCACAATGGTGCTACGATAATCAAATGTATCAACAAGCTATTACTATTCTACAAGAAACTGTTGTTACATATATCTGTCATAACGAAAATCTTTCTATAACTGATAAGGATGCACGTAACCTTGTAAATACGGCTTTTTATGTTATAGGAAAAAGATGGCAAAAAAGAGAAAATCTTTGGACATTTCCAAAATACGGAGAAGGAGATGAAGCTCTTAATAAAGTGCGAGAACTCATCAAACGGCCAATTATGATAGCTTTATCAAACAGTTTTGAGAACGCAACAGAAATCCGTAACGATTTCAATCATGCAGGCTTCCGTAAACAAGTATTTAGTCCTAAACAGCTTATTGAGAAAATCGAAAAGAGTATAAAAGACATACATGACATTATCATCAACGAAAATTATGTTCATCAACCTCTCTAACCACCCTTTCGCCACCTGGTCTTCCTCGCAGCTATCAGCTGCGAGGGAATATGGTGAACTGCAGGAAATTGCCTTTCCGAATATTGACCCGGAGCTTAGCAAAGTTTACGTACAGAAGGAGGCTGCTGCCTGTGTAACGATGATACTGGAGACCTACCCTACAGAAAACCTAACGGTGCACATTATGGGCGAACTTACTTTCTGCTACTATGCTGTCAGACTACTTAAGAAGGCGGGAATACGTTGTGTTGCATCTACTACAGAACGAATTGTAGAGGAGACAGAAGACCATCAGAAACTTGTACGTTTCTCCTTTGTCCAGTTCAGAGAATATTAATCATTGCTATCAAAGAAATGACAGAAAAGAAAGACAAGCAGATAATTCTGACACCTTCTCAGCAACAGGCATTCAATAAGCTAAAAGAATTCGTCAACGGTAGTAGTGCCAATACTTTCATCCTTACTGGATATGCTGGAACTGGAAAGACTACGCTGATGAAGACACTCATTAAGTGGATAAATGAGCAGAACAAAGAATTTCAGTTGCTTGCCTCAACAGGCAGAGCTGCAAAGATCCTCAGCAACAAGGCAGAATGTGAGGCAAAAACAGTTCATAGTTGCATTTATACCTTTGCTGATTTCAATCAGGATATCGAAAAGGTTGTCAAACAAATTGACGACGCAAAAGGTATTGACGATACAGGTCAGTTGCTATTGCAGTTCACATCAGCCTTTGCAAACAATTCTGATTATAACCGTAAAGTCTATATCATTGACGAGGCATCCATGATTTCTGACACTCCTGAAAAGAACCCCACGCAGGCCATCTTTGGAACAGGAAGATTACTACACGACCTCATCAACTACGATTATAAGGGCTGTTTTATCTTTGTAGGTGATGCTTGTCAGCTGCCACCTATTACACAAGATTTCTCACCAGCACTTGACCAAGAGTATCTCGAGAATGTACACAACATGACAGTTCAGTGTGCTACACTCAATGAGATTGTACGCCAGCAGGATGGCAACGACATTGTTGTCGCTGCTGCACGTATGCGTGCTCTCTATCAGAGCCCTCCTCGTATCAAATGGGGGAAATTCCCCTTCCGTGGCTACAAGAACATTAAGATTCACCCCTCACAACTCTCCATAGTCAATGCGTATATAAACAACGTAAAGAAGAAAGGCTTTGAAGAAGCTACCCTACTCTGTGGAAGCAATGCTGCTTGCAACACACTAACGAGTATCGTACGCCCTGCACTCGGTTTCCATAATTACTTACTTGAAGAAGGCGAACTCTTACTTGTCACACAGAACAACAATCTGACGAAACTGATGAATGGTGACCTTGTAAAGGTTATCTCGACAGAACGACGCATAAGACGTGCAGAACTCACTTTCTTACAAGTTGAAGTGGAAGAAATGGTTAGCAAGAGAAAGTTCTCGCTCTTGCTCATAGAAGACATACTCTACGATAATACAACCAATCTCACACAAGAGAGTCAAAAGGCACTCTTCATTGATTTCTATCGACGGATGAAGAAACAGAACATTAGACCTAAGACTGATGAGTTTAGAGCAGCCATGTTCAACGATCCATACCTCAATGCTCTCCGTGCAGTCTATGGTTATGCGCTTACCTGCCACAAATCGCAAGGAGGAGAATGGAAGGATGTATATCTCGATATTCCTCGATACCTCAGCCACTCCCCGAAGCGTTCTGCCTACCAGTGGCTTTATACAGCCATGACACGTGCCAGTGAATGTCTACACGTGGCAGATGATTTCTTTATCGGATGAAAATGTCCAACAAAGGTAATCATATAAGGAACTATTATTGTCGGATAAAAAGGAAATAGCACATCTTACTGGTCTGATACTCGTAATAATAGAGTGCATCCTATTTAATATGAGTGAGCTGGTTTCCTAAGGGACTTAGATTTAAGCGTTGAGGGTTGTAAACATCTTTCCTAACTATCATCTACGTTCATTCCAACGTTTTCCCTCAGACGTCTAAGTTTAATAGACAAGTTGTATTGGACCCAATAATAAAGAATAAAACAAGGATTATATATACTTCTAACTTTATGGAATTAATACTCAACACATTTGGTATTTCCCTTAATCGTGACAATGAAGGATTTGTCATCAACACATCTGAAGGGAAACAACGCATACCTGCTGTAGGTATAGATAGTATACAAATCAGCCGTGGTGCACAGATAACGAGTGATGCCGTTATGCTTGCGATAGAACACGAGATAGAAGTCATGTTTATGGACAAGACAGGGAAACCCATCGGACGTATATGGAGTCCTAAGTATGGCAGCATCTCTACTATTCGAAAAGGACAGTTGAATTTTGTCTACTCTCACAATGCTGTAGAGTGGATAAAGGAAGTTCTTCTTAAGAAGATTGAAAACCAACAGGCGCTTATGTTACTCTTCAACAATGACGAACACACAGAGGTCGACTCAGAAAAGAATATTGCGCGATTAGAAGACTACCGCAATAAAATCCGTGCACTCAATGGCGACATTGTCAACGACATAGCCCCAATGCTTCGCGGTTGGGAAGGACAAGCTTCACGCATCTATTTCAGTACGATAAATTCATTCCTCCCTGAGCAGTTCCGTTTCAATGTCCGTACACAACATCCTGCCCTTGATATCACAAATGCCTTCCTTAACTATGGATATGGTGTCCTCTATGGTCGCATTGAGGGAGCACTCATTAAAGCAGGAGTTGACCCATATATTGGGGTTCTACATCGTGACGACTACAATCGTCCCGTACTTGTTTATGATATCATTGAGATGTACCGCATCTGGGTAGACTATGTTGTCTATACGCTTCTTGCCCAGAACGTTATTACAGAGGAATTTTATTCTGTTCGTGAAGATGGTTCTTACTGGCTTGAAGCACTCGGACGTCGTGTGCTTATCCAATCCCTCAATGACTACATGGACGAAGTGATAACCATAAAAGGGGTAACAAGGTCTCGGTTGACAATGCTCTCCCTCTATGTTCAATCCCTTGCTCAAAAGTTTAAGGAGGAGATGTAAAAGAATAAATGGGTAAGAGTTACGAGAATCAATAATAGCTTTACACCCTACCGTTACACAATAACACTTTCATCTGAGAATACTATGCTATTATTCGGAACCAACATACAATCTGCTGCCGACGAACTAAAGAAGGTGCAGGAGGAATACCTCTACAATAGTCTTCGTAATCCTAAACCTGCCATTGCAGCAACAATCCAACAGCTGCGTATAGTCTATAGTATGGATACCAAAGGCTATGCACAGCTGAAACGAAAACTACCTTATTTCGTCTGTGGACAATTTAACCCACCTTTCCGCAGGAAAGAAAACTTTGCCTATACGGAGAGCTTTATACTCGACTTTGACCATCTATCATCCAAACAACTATCATTGAAGGCCATACATGATAACATTATCCAAGACGAACAAGTCATGATGTGTTTTACGTCGCCCAGTGAGGATGGTCTGAAAGTTATGTTCCGTCTTAAAGAACGATGCTATGATGCTGGACTGTACTCTGTTTTCTATAAAGCCTTTGCTGCGACATTCGCCATGCGACATAACCTAACTCAAGTGACTGACAGTAAGACATCGGATGTTGCACGTGCCTGCTTCGTCAGTATAGACCCTAATGCTTATTTCAATCCTAACTCAACACCCGTTGATATTAAAGCCTATCTTGACGAGACTAACCCTGATGCGCTCTTCAAGATGAAACATGAACAGGACGAGCATGACAAGGTTGCCAAGAAAAGTGACGACAGGCAGACCTCCCTACCCAAAGACCCTGACAAAGATGTATTAGCGCGTATCCGACAACAACTCAACCCCAAAGCACAAGTAGAACAACACCCAGCCTATGTACCAGAGCAACTCAACGAGATTATTGCAGAACTGAGACTCTTTATAGAAGAAACAGGATTGCAAGTTACTGAGATAATTAATATACAATATGCTAAGAAAATCCGAGCACGATTGGGACAAAAGGAGTCTGAGGTCAACCTCTTCTATGGCAAACGTGGGTTCAGCGTCGTCATATCACCAAGACTCGGGACAAATGAAGAACTGAATGAGTTACTGGCTGATTTGGTCAAATCCTTCTTACAGAAGTAATAGACTACAAACAACTACGTAACTCTGTAAGCTTTTAGATAAATACAAAACCAGTATGAGAAAACCAATCCCCTACATTGAAATCTTACGAAAACTCAGTAGAGCCGGCGTACAGAACTCACCTCCCGTCAACCGACGAACAGGTAATATCAGTGATATACAGACACTACAAGAACGTGTAGACTTTCTCATGGGAGTAGTAAATAAATCCACACGACCAGCAACCAATATGCTTTTCTTCGTCATGTATGATATTGAAAGCGACAAGGTGCGCTATCATATTGCAAAATATCTGGAACGCAAAGGATGCACCCGCATCCAACGTTCTATCTTCCTTGCCGACCTCGATAAGAAAGTCTACGACCTCATCAAGAGTGACCTTGAAGAAGTACAATCGCTCTATGACAATCATGACAGTATTATCGTATGCCCCGTCTCCACCGATCAATTAAAAGCAATGAAGATTATCGGTGAAGATATAAGTATTGACATTATCACTCGTTCGCGTAACACATTATTCTTTTAAAGGGATAAGAATATTACATTCTTGCTTCAATGGAAACAAGCACCTCTTATTAAAGAATAATTAACGCTTCGCTCTTTGACTTTCTGAAATATTATTTGTAACTTTGCACCCGCAAACAAAACGGTTAATTTCTGTTAATAAACTCATTTCCACAAGGGTAGACATACGTCAAACGACGATATACAAAGGGACACAAGTCTTTGCTCTCTGAGAGTATCTTCCATTAAAACAAGGATTAAGACTCCATACTCTTGTTGCTTTTGAAGTTTTATAATTCTCTCTGAGAGTATCTTCCATTAAAACAAGGATTAAGACTCTTGTTTTTCTACTTTGTAGTTCTCTTAGTACTCTCTGAGAGTATCTTCCATTAAAACAAGGATTAAGACTTCATTTCTTTTACGGGGGAGCAATAGTGCCACTACTCTGAGAGTATCTTCCATTAAAACAAGGATTAAGACGTTTATTGCCGAAACTTAAAACGCTAATTGTGTCCTCTGAGAGTATCTTCCATTAAAACAAGGATTAAGACGACCGTCTTGTTTTTTATCCCTGACACAAGCTGTCTCTGAGAGTATCTTCCATTAAAACAAGGATTAAGACATTCTCAATAATACTTTTCTTTTCCATTTTGAATACTCTGAGAGTATCTTCCATTAAAACAAGGATTAAGACAGCTATACTCACGTGAGCCGTTGTTAACGACTGTCTCTGAGAGTATCTTCCATTAAAACAAGGATTAAGACAACATTCTTCTTTTCCATAATTGTAAGTAATTTAACTCTGAGAGTATCTTCCATTAAAACAAGGATTAAGACTAACCCAGGCGCCAGTAAGAGACCCTTCATTATACTCTGAGAGTATCTTCCATTAAAACAAGGATTAAGACACAGAATAGGTTTGATTTCCTGAACGTGCTGCAAGCTCTGAGAGTATCTTCCATTAAAACAAGGATTAAGACCTCTACATTAGCGTTAAAGGTGAAGACGAGGCGTGCTCTGAGAGTATCTTCCATTAAAACAAGGATTAAGACAGCTTTTAGACACGCCTTTTCATTCTCACCCATATCTCTGAGAGTATCTTCCATTAAAACAAGGATTAAGACGTTAAAGGTGAAGACGAGGCGTGCGCGTGTTACGTCTCTGAGAGTATCTTTCATTAAAACAAGGATTAAGACCGTTTAACTCGGAAACATCCCAATTAAACACGGTCTCTGAGAGTATCTTCCATTAAAACAAGGATTAAGACTACTTTGCGGATATTCATAACATTATTTGCCCATTTACTCTGAGAGTATCTTCCATTAAAACAAGGATTAAGACTATATCTAATCAGTGTTACGAATATTGTAAAAACTCTGAGAGTATCTTCCATTAAAACAAGGATTAAGACCCCTTCAAGTGTCCAATATGTGATAATCGAAATCACTCTGAGAGTATCTTCCATTAAAACAAGGATTAAGACTCCGCAATCGGATTCTAATATCGGATCGTCTTCACTCTGAGAGTATCTTCCATTAAAACAAGGATTAAGACATAGGTTTTTTGGATCTTCGACCCGATTTTTTTCTCTCTGAGAGTATCTTCCATTAAAACAAGGATTAAGACACCGAATATGTTTGGTTGCCCGAACGTGCTACTAACTCTGAGAGTATCTTCCATTAAAACAAGGATTAAGACCTGAATGTTTGATGATAATACCGAAGCGAGCGATGGCTCTGAGAGTATCTTCCATTAAAACAAGGATTAAGACAACGTCTGCGTCTTTGCAGATGTAACCTGTAACCTCTGAGAGTATCTTCCATTAAAACAAGGATTAAGACTCTATAGACAAAAGAAACAATTCCTTTGCGAAGTCCTCTGAGAGTATCTTCCATTAAAACAAGGATTAAGACTTTGCAGATGTAACCTGTAACTGAAAAACTCTGAGAGTATCTTCCATTAAAACAAGGATTAAGACTATACACCGTAACTTTTGCCAATGTATTGTATACTCTGAGAGTATCTTCCATTAAAACAAGGATTAAGACGTGTTGTGGCTTCCATTGGTGGGTATTTTGTTTCTCTCTGAGAGTATCTTCCATTAAAACAAGGATTAAGACCTTAATAGGTTTTTGGATCTTCGACCCGAACTTTTCTCTGAGAGTATCTTCCATTAAAACAAGGATTAAGACGCGTCTTTGCAGATGTAACCTGTAACTGAAAAATCTCTGAGAGTATCTTCCATTAAAACAAGGATTAAGACAGAAGAGACGGTTACCGTCTCGTTACCTCTGCGCTCCTCTGAGAGTATCTTCCATTAAAACAAGGATTAAGACGCAGGAATAGGCTCGCTATATAGCTCTTTATATACTCTGAGAGTATCTTCCATTAAAACAAGGATTAAGACATTCGAGATAATCAACAAAGTCTGCAGCGTTGTCTGCTCTGAGAGTATCTTCCATTAAAACAAGGATTAAGACGATAAGCTGTGCGAGCGATATGTAGCTAACGGTTCTCTCTGAGAGTATCTTCCATTAAAACAAGGATTAAGACCCAATCTGGAGTGCGAACTACTTTTACTTGCCATATCTCTGAGAGTATCTTCCATTAAAACAAGGATTAAGACACCCAGTGCTGTAAGGATCCATGCCGCTGAAGTACTCTGAGAGTATCTTCCATTAAAACAAGGATTAAGACCCCAACGTCGCCATCAGTCTGCACGCTTGTAGCACTCTGAGAGTATCTTCCATTAAAACAAGGATTAAGACTCATACTACCATCTGGCATGATGAACTTAACCTGCGCTCTGAGAGTATCTTCCATTAAAACAAGGATTAAGACCTTTAGCAAGCTCATATTGCTCTTCAATCATGCCTGGCTCTGAGAGTATCTTCCATTAAAACAAGGATTAAGACATCTATTTGCTTTTTGAGTATCTTCCATTAAAACAAGGATTAAGACGTTGGTAATTTTCGATTATCATAAATAAAAACTCTGAGAGTATCTTCCATTAAAACAAGGATTAAGACCTTGTGTTAGTTCTGTAACGTTTAATATTGTCACTCTGAGAGTATCTTCCATTAAAACAAGGATTAAGACTTACTTTAAGGTTCTTTACTGCCTTTGCACTCTGAGAGTATCTTCCATTAAAACAAGGATTAAGACCTTGGTAGCGTTTCTTCGCGTGGCAACAACGACAACTCTGAGAGTATCTTCCATTAAAACAAGGATTAAGACAAATATAAACCGTACTTTTTGCCAATGTATTGTCTCTGAGAGTATCTTCCATTAAAACAAGGATTAAGACACACTAACGTAATTATCTTTTGGTAAAAGGTTCACTCTGAGAGTATCTTCCATTAAAACAAGGATTAAGACAACTGGTTTGTCAAGAGATAATGAAACACTAACGCTCTGAGAGTATCTTCCATTAAAACAAGGATTAAGACTGGGATTAAGGTTCACACCTTTGACTTTAAGTCCCTCTGAGAGTATCTTCCATTAAAACAAGGATTAAGACAGCTTCTTGGCAGCTGCACATGCCTTTTTACATTACTCTGAGAGTATCTTCCATTAAAACAAGGATTAAGACTTATCGAACTCAAACTTAAAATTTTCAAAAGTAACTCTGAGAGTATCTTCCATTAAAACAAGGATTAAGACCGTTTGAGAAAAGAGCAACTATTTTATCAAACGCTCTGAGAGTATCTTCCATTAAAACAAGGATTAAGACACCTTTCTTGCAGCTATATCTGCAGCTTTCAAGACTCTGAGAGTATCTTCCATTAAAACAAGGATTAAGACTCTACTGTTTTTCTGTACCCCATTTCTTTGAGGACGTCTCTGAGAGTATCTTCCATTAAAACAAGGATTAAGACTCTCGTTACCTCTGCGCTCTGAGTGTTTGATGATGCTCTGAGAGTATCTTCCATTAAAACAAGGATTAAGACGAATAGAAGAGACGGTTACCGTCTCGTTACCTCTGCTCTCTGAGAGTATCTTCCATTAAAACAAGGATTAAGACACAAGATTTTCCATACTCTTGTTGCTTTTGAAGTTCTCTGAGAGTATCTTCCATTAAAACAAGGATTAAGACCACACTTCACAAGATTTACGAAGGATACTTTACATTCTCTGAGAGTATCTTCCATTAAAACAAGGATTAAGACAAGTTTTTTGTCTTTTTGATATTCATAATTTGTTGCTCTGAGAGTATCTTCCATTAAAACAAGGATTAAGACTGCAAATTTTCTTTTGTTACCTTTGGGTAATCTGAACTCTGAGAGTATCTTCCATTAAAACAAGGATTAAGACACTGGAATAACTCAGGGAAAATGCGACTTAAATCGAAGCTCTGAAAGTATCTTCCATTAAAACAAGGATTAAGACTTAATTGAGAAATCAAGACAAATGAATTTGTCCTCTGAGAGTATCTTCCATTAAAACAAGGATTAAGACCCCTGTGGTATTTACAAAACTACCAGCTAATAGGGCTCTGAGAGTATCTTCCATTAAAACAAGGATTAAGACACTTAGATACAGTTACGTAAGGCTTTTCGCTTGAACTCTGAGAGTATCTTCCATTAAAACAAGGATTAAGACGGAGATAATACTCTCATTGACTTGACCTGACTCTCTCTGAGAGTATCTTCCATTAAAACAAGGATTAAGACTGTCAAGGATTTGATTTAATGTACAAAACGCCACTCTGAGAGTATCTTCCATTAAAACAAGGATTAAGACTAATTGTTTGCATACTCTTTTAATTTTATTCGTTAACTCTGAGAGTATCTTCCATTAAAACAAGGATTAAGACAACCAAAGAGGAAATTCATCACACATTTCCATTCCACACTCTGAGAGTATCTTCCATTAAAACAAGGATTAAGACTTCTTTTTCATTTTAATAAAGTGCTTGCAAATTTTATCTCTGAGAGTATCTTCCATTAAAACAAGGATTAAGACACGCGGGAAATGTCGAATGTAGCCACATAGTCGCCTCTCTGAGAGTATCTTCCATTAAAACAAGGATTAAGACCCAAAGAGGAAACTCATCGCACATTTCCATTCCACAAGACTCTGAGAGTATCTTCCATTAAAACAAGGATTAAGACTTAGTTGTAATTTTCAAGTAGACTTGCAAGTCTCTCTGAGAGTATCTTCCATTAAAACAAGGATTAAGACATAAAGAATTACGATAGCTCTTGTCTCCATACTACCTCTGAGAGTATCTTCCATTAAAACAAGGATTAAGACTTGGTGATGCAAACGAGAATACTAAGCGTGCACGTCTCTGAGAGTATCTGAGTATCTTCCATTAAAACAAGGATTAAGACGTTGGTAATTTTCGATTATCATAAATAAAAACTCTGAGAGTATCTTCCATTAAAACAAGGATTAAGACTCTGGAGCCGGTAGCCTAAAACTATTTTCCATTTCCTCTGAGAGTATCTTCCATTAAAACAAGGATTAAGACCATTTACAATTCTCAAGCCATCTACTTCGTTTAGGCTCTCTGAGAGTATCTTCCATTAAAACAAGGATTAAGACACGTAGTTGTCCTTAGGTAAGACATTAATGCCTTCTCTGAGAGCATCTTCCATTAAAACAAGGATTAACACCTTTCAGCATAAGTTTTTTTTGCAGACAAGTGATTTACTGCGGCTGTCGTAAAAAGGCAGCATAACCCAAAGAGATATCCAACGTACAAAGCATTGGGAACGGCTTTGTCTTTTGTAATTACATGTTTCTTAATCAGAAGTTACTATCCCTTCCTTTCCAACAAGCAAATAACAAAATAAGTAATATAAATGTTTTTGACTTATAGAAGTTTTTTCGTAACTTTGCTCTCAGAAACAAATTAAAATAAAGATTAGAACGTTATGC
>QWCI01000299.1_pt1 | contig 36763 bp, 51 predicted proteins | sample 1972541 | NCBI WGS metagenome assembly QWCI01 (sample SAMN09866712, study PRJNA288562) | Human oral metagenome isolate term3_saliva, whole genome shotgun sequencing... | isolation source: mouth | host: Homo sapiens | place: USA: California | reverse complement strand
CTATCTGTACTGTCTGCGGCTTCGTCGCCTTGTCCTGATTTAAATTTAATCCACTATAAAAACCAACCGATACACCAAACAAAATGAAACCGTCCCTTCACATCCGCTCACTTCTTTTAAGCTGTATATTCGCCGCAACAAGCATAAACAGCTTTGCCACCGCAACCATCATTACTTCTCCGGACAAGCAGTTCAGCGTCAGAAAAGTCTGCAACCACAAAACCCAGGAATGCTCTTTCTTTGCAGGCAAAAAAGCCATCGAAAAAAATCTTCCCGAAGACAGGACAAGCTATGAATGGCTTGGCAATACCTTCGCATTAAGAACCAGCTTTGGGTCGTATGATTCCTACACCACTTTCGCCGACCGTACACACAAGCCCCATACACTTTCCTCCGTCATCGCCACCGACAGCAAAACGCAATGCGCCGTGACCGCAGATAATAAAGGTGTGTCGTTCTACTCGCTGTTCCGCGACAAACCCGTCAAATTCATTGCTGCAAACGATAAAAAATTCAGCTTCTCTCAAGATGTTGCCTCGTTGGAATCCGTCGTCAAAGCAAACTTTAAACCAGTACGGCGTTGCCTCGCCTTAGCTCAAAGAGAACGATTCTCTAAGGTTCTGAAGCACCAAGTGAATCGGTTCCGTACTATCTGTACTATCTGTACTATCTGTACTATCTGTACTATCTGTACTATCTGTACTGTCTGCGGCTTCGTCTGAAGCCGCGCGCGAAAAATCGGCGCGTTTTTTGAGATAAATCGGATTTAAATTTGTTTCACTGTGTGAAATACTTTTGCAAATTATACCGAACTCGGGAAAGCAGAATGACAAAAGCGACTACATCGTCGCTTTTGTTTTTTCTACCAGTTGCAGATGACCAGCTCGCCGCTGGTCTTTTGCGTTTTATCGCGACCGACCGAATAGGCCAACTCTAAACGATCAATGCGGAAGTCTTTAAACAGCTCGAGAATATCCGGGTGGTCGTTGATGGACAGCATGACCTTGCCTTTACACTCACCCATCATCTTGGCCAGTAGTTCGTACTGTGCCCAATCAAAGGCGCGGTCGTAGCCGGCAAGCTGCCAATAAGGCGGGTCGGCGTAGAAGAAGGTGTGTTCGCGGTCATAACGTTTGAAGCACTTTTCCCACGGCTCGTTCTCAATGTACACGCCGTTGAGCCGCTGCTGCGCTGCTTTCAGACGGCCTGCTATATCGGCTGCTTTAAAGCCCGCACCCGTGGTGGCGGTGCCGAAATGTTGGTCGATGGTTTTGCCGCCGAAGGCAGTGTGTTGAAGATAGAAGAATCGGGCAGCGCGTTGGATGTCGGTCATGCTCTCGGGCGGTGTTGACTGTAGGCGGGCAAATACTTCGCGGCTGGTCAATGTCCATTCGAACTGGCGCACGAACTCGTCGAAGTGGTGCTGTACGACTCTATATAAGTTGATGAGTTGGCCGTTGAGGTCGTTAAGCACTTCGCACTTGGCGCGTTTCGGCCGAAGAAAAAACAGGGCTGCTCCGCCTGCGAACAACTCCACGTAGCATTGGTGCTCAGGAAACATAGGGAGCAGGTGTTTGGCCAAGCGGCGTTTGCCGCCCATCCACGGAACTAACGGCGCGGGTTTGTTGGTGGGCATATACTTTCCTTTCGGATTGGATGCTCACCGGCATTCTGAGTTGTTAAAGAACTTATGTTGTTGAGCGTATGGCATCGCGGACACTTGATTTCAAAGCGGCCGATGCCGATTGCCAACAGCTTGTTACAATTTTTGCAACGATGTTTCATTTTTTGCATTCATCCTATGCGTTAGTGATAAAATGCCGCTGCCTCGCGAGGTGGCGGCTTCGAAGCTAACGCAGGATATGTCCCTGCTTGGCCGGCGTGTCGGTGTTCCCGCACCGGCACGTCGCCGTCTTTCAATATTTCTTCATATTTGGGCCGTCTGAAATTTCAGACGGCTTCTTTTATTTGCGTATCAAAAACAACGCGGCCAACATATTGGGGCTGATGCGCCAAGCCTCGCTGACACCCAAAGAGGCGGCAACGGCCTCGCTGCAAAACCAACGATTTTGACGTTGGCGGAACGGGCGGCACACCAAACCCAAACTGCCCGGCAAGTCGTAGCGGCTGCCTTTGCGTTGCTCGAACCAATCTTTGACCAGTGTTTCAGGCGGCCACTGGGAGCCGATGGCGATAAAATCCCAATGATCAGGGTTGAAGTTGATTTTTTTGAAGCGAACGCCACCGTCAAGCCAGCTGGCCGAGGCACACATGCCGTCTGAAAACACCACTTCGCAGTGGCTGTACGGCCCTCGGTCAGCAAAACGCACCAAGCGGCTAATCCAGCCGCGCCATCCGGACAAAGTACCTTTATATAACGCTATTTTCATAAAAAAATCCCCACATAAAGATGCAGGGATATTAAGGCGGGAGTCTACTGCGGGCTATTAAACGGGTTTAAAGATTATCTACATCAGATGATGCCTGTACGGGATGGGTGGGCAAATAATAAACAGGGCTGATGGCCTCAACCTTGTCGACATCTTGAGCCTGCTCCAGCCGGTCTGCATAGGCTTGACGCTGACCTGCGACCGATGCGGACAAGGCGGCAAACTGCTTGGCTTTTTGCAGCGCCTTTGCACGGAGGCCGTCTAAATCACACCCACGGTCGGCGGCAATTTGTGCCAATAGCGGTGTAGGGGCAGACGGGTTTTGCTCCCATGCTAATGCCTCGGCCGCTTGCATTGACCATGTTTGGCGTTCAAATTCCGGTACTTCGTAAGCTTTAGATACTTGCCAAACAAACTCTTGGGCGGCACGATTAATCTTATCCAATTTGACAGCTTTTGCATCAGCAAACTGTTGTTGGGCGGCTGCGGGAGTTAACGCCCACTCCCCATCTTGCAAAACGTGGTAACGGCTGGGTGCAGGCGGGATGACTGCAACAGCATCATCTTTGACGATTAATGTGCCTCGCCCGTTATGTTGGTAGTAGTAGGCGGTTTCGCCGCGGTCGGCCAGGTCTGCGTGATCAGGCTCGTGGTCGCAGGTGCCGACGTGATGGCCGTCTGAATTAAAAATATGCCAAGTCATTTTTACTCCTGTTATTTGACGCCAATGCAAATGTAATTAACTTTTCCCAGGACCCATCCTTGGGAATTGCTATCGGGATTTTGATCGCTACTGCCATGATAGACTTTGGCGATCACGGTGCGGCCGCGTGTGTAGCATCGGTAGTAGTAGTGTTTTGATAAGCCGCCCTCGCTTATATCCCAGCTGGTATAGTTGGGGTCGTCCTCAGCCATTGACACTAACCACTTACATTGATCCTCGCGGTATCCGGGCGGCAGCGGTATTGTGCCGCCGTGATTAAGCTGACCTGTCAAAACGGCAACCTCCGAAGCGTCGGTAATGCCGTAACCCGCCCGCGTACTTGACTTATCAGCTTTGCCCGCAATTTGCTGCAACACTTTGTTCGCAAAATTAGCATCGTTGCCTAATGCCGCTGCAAGCTCTCGGATTGTATCTAGTGCGGCAGGGCTGCCGTTGACAAGTTTTCTTTCGAGAGTATCAACGGCTGACTGCATTTCTCCCGGGCTGACGTTTATTTTCTGCCATCCTGTCCACCCGCTGCCGGTTTGGTTGCGGGCGTAGATGTCGGTACCATCAAACACGGAGTAAATCTGCTGCACGCCATAGGCCGACGGCATTACCAGCAGCGACCCTGCTTTGACCACAGGATAATTGTGGCGGGTTTGGGCGTTGCTGCTGCTAGTTTGACCATACAAACCTGCTTTGGTGACTGTGTTTAAATCACGGGTGGCCAAATCACTGTCAATCGACAATGCACCGATTTGCTCCGTTACCCAGCTTTGGTAGGCAACGCTTTGTTCGGCTAATTTTTTACCCATTGCTGCCGACAACGCACTATTGGCATCGTCCGTAGTTAAGTTATTAATCAACTTAGCCACACCCGCCACGGTCGGCGATGCGGCGGCAAGCTGATGGGTATGGGTGTCGCTACCTGCCCAGTTTGTCGTACTGCCCGAGCAAGTGCCGGGCGTACCGAGCGCAAGTGTCATGTTGTCACGAAATACGCCGCCGCCTGTTAAGCCTGCTCCTGCAGTAAGGGATGTGGTCTTGAGTGCATATAATTGAGCGGCCTCATTTTTGTTTTGGCCGATGGACTGTACGGCTTTGGCTATTTCGTTTTTTAACCATAAGGTGCGGTTGGCCAACTGACGGGTAGGCTTATTGTCGATGCCGTTAGGGCCACCCTGAACAGGGTCTGAGGTTTCCCATTGGTAGATGCCCGCTTCCCAAGTAGCGGTTTCGTTTAGGTTTGCCATTATGCGGTTCCTCGATTAAATCTGCCGTCGCGTAAAGCACGGCCGTTGTGTCTCAATGCGCTGGCTTGGTAATCCAACGCAGCCAATATGCAGCGGGCGGGCGCAAATGCTCTTAAGGTGCGCCGCAGCAATGCTGCTTGGTCATTGGTAATGACGTTATTCATTACAATTCGGTAGTGCGCCCAACGGTCGCTGTGGCCGTGGCTGTAAGTGCCGTCGCGGGTAATCTTGCCGTTATGGTGCTTATTGCCCATGCCTTCGATAATCTGTACTTCGCCGAACCCGAGCCGCCGCACGATTTCGCGAATGGCCCAAGGCGTGCCTTTGTAGCGGTGCAGCTCGTATGCACCTTTAATCAGACGGCGGCGCGCATCGTCGGATTCGGCCAACCAGTAGCCGTCGGCACCCAAGATGCTGCGGCTCTCGGCCAACAGCGGCAGGTGTTCGGGGGCGACCAAATCGACCAGGCGCGGCATCAGCTGCAGCAATTCGGCCAAGTCAAGGCGCAGCCCCAATTCGGCTAAGGCGCGGGCGCGTTGGTCGCGTTCGATGATGGCGGCGTAGGAAAGTTTGGCCATCGTCTAGCCCTCCGCCGTTTGTGCGGCAATGCGGATGGTGGTACTGGTGCAGCGCGCCCACTGGTCGGGATTGACCACGGTCAGCGGCAGGTTATGCAGCACCACGTTGTAGACACCGGTCACTCTCAGCGCACTCATGATGTCCAGCGGCACGATGTCCAAGCCGAGTCGGCTGCGGCGGGCGGCTTCATACACCGCCCATGCCTGCTCGGTCGCCGCTTTGGCGGTGCGGGCATCGGTGCCGGTAAACAGGGTCAGCTCGGCGTCCAGCGTGTAATCGACGGCGGTCGGGGCTTTGACCACCACCGTATCGCATAGTGGGCGGCGTTTTTCTGCTGAGAGTGCGGCCTGAATCTTGCCAATCAGCTCGGCATTGGGTAGGCCGTCTTTGGCCAGCACGGTCACCGCCACCCGTCCGCCTATAGGCTGGCCACTGCCGTCGGTATCGTTGGCCACGTGCACGTCCACCACCGCCGGGCTGGCCTGCCGCGCCCAATATTGGTAGGCACCCACCGGTCCGGCTACCGAAAAACTCTCCGGTGCCAGCAACACGCGCTCGCGGTAGGCTTCGTCGTCTTCGATTTCGACGCCGCCGGCGGAGACGGTGGTGTTGGCCACGGTTACTTCAATCGTCGGATGCAGCCGCTCGGCCGGGCTGTTGATTTGTCCGACCGACCAGCCGTTGCCGACTGTGCCGGTTTCGGTGCATTCGGCGGCCACTTCGGCGCTGCTTTGGGCGGCAGTCAGCAGGGCAGCTTCAGTGGTGACAAAGCTGGTCTGTCCGGCATTGACCTGCGTGCCCTTGGGTACGGCAATTTGTTCCGAACCGCTCAATACCGCAGTAAAGCGCAGGGTGGTCAGGGCGGGCTGCGCCTCCAATCGCGGCGTGGCCACATCGTCGCCACACAAATCCAACATCAAACCGGTCGCAAAGCGCACATGCTGTTGGCGGTAGGCTTCATTCACCTGCTGACGAGTCAATGCTTCACGGTAGGCGTACACATTAATCAACAAACGTTCGATATGGGCAGGTTGCAAGGTTTTGCCACTGTTGCGCTCATATCTGGCAATGGTATCGGCCAAAATCGTCTGCAAATCATCATCTACGACCTTCAGGTCTTCACGCTTTAAATTGTTTAAATCCACGTTGCATTCTCCAAATTCACAGCCGTGCTATAGACCTCGCCCGATACATCATCGGCAACACGCCAGCGTACGGTCATGGTGATGTGTGGGGCGTTGCCGCTAAAGGTTACGTCTTCGACGTCAGCGCGTTTTTCCCATGTCTGAATAGCCAATACGATTTCACGTACGATATTTGGCACAAACACGTCTTCCGGCGTGTCGATGTAATCGAAATGGTTGCTGCCAAAGTCCGGACGAGTTACATCCGAGCCTTTTCTCGTAGACAAAATGTTATGAATACACAGATCAATATCGTCCACGCCCTGAGCCAAGCCGCTGCCGCCGGGGGCGAGCTGCCAGTGTTTGGAAATCGGCGTGTCGAATTGCATAAGAAATCCCTGTATCCGTAATGAATACAGGGATTTTATGAAAGACCGTCTGAAACTGATTTTAAAACGGATTAAAGACTATTCAGGTAAGCCAGTTTTACCACCAGAGTCCCCGGGATGTTTATGTTGAGACAAAGGAATCCCATTGAGGATAATTTCACCATTCACTACCATAGTACCCTCAATATTTGCAGCGTCACCACCACCTGAATTAACTGCTGACAGACCAGCTGTATAAGTCAACAATCCATTGACAGTCGTATTTCCGCTAACCATCGTTTCCGGAGTTTCGATAGACACTTTGGCTCCAGATTTAATTTTAACCACTCCGTCAGTCTGAACAGAAACATCCCCGCTGGCACGGTCATGCTCAATCACAGTGCCATTTTTAAATCGGCGTATCCATTTGTCTTTACTGCTTGCAGGAGGCTTATCGGCTGTGCTGTAAATTGCGCCAATCACACAGCCGTTTTCGCCGCGAGCGTCCAGCAAGCAGACAACTTGCTCACCTTCGTCGGGCAGGCTGTAAAACTGATTGCCACCAGCAGCCGGTGTAACCATCGGCAGCCAGTCAGTTTCCATGTCTTCCAGAGCAGGGATTTTGACGCGCAGATTGTGACCGGCTTCATCTACCGCTGATACCACGCCGAATTGCAGGGTTGCTCCGAAATCATGGGTTTGTTGCATCCTGCTGCTCCTCGTCATCAATATACTCAATCATCTTAATCTCCAGCTCTGTCGTGTAGCCACTGTTGCTGCGATATTCATGCCGCGCTTGCTTCACAAGATACTTACCGGAAAACTTACCCATGTTTTTCAGCCTAACGGTTTGCCCTGCAACCAGCAGCGCATTGCCGAACAACGTGATGTTTCCGGCACATTGATCGTCTTGTGCTTCAGCCAGTTTAGCATCGGCACGAGCATTAAGCTGCGCTTGGCTCTCGCCTTTATTCGGCACAATTTTTAAAGTGTCTCCAGTGTGGCCACGTTTAGATTTCGGACGCAAAGACTTGGTTTTACGCGTGGCCGACACCGTTTTCTTGATCTTCGGGTCATAACCACGCATTTCTACCTGAGTCGGCACACCTTTAATCAGATCTCGCAGCCGAATTCGCGTCATATCTTCCGGACTCAATACCACCACGACTTCACGCTCTTTCAGCGTGGCATTATCTGCAAACACCAACTTATTCCCAACAATCTTGAAAGTGTGGCCATACTCTTTGGCCAAGCGACTCAGAAACTCAATATCACGCTCCTGATACTGGGTTATACGCTTAATTTTTATGTCTTTCACTTGACCGGATGGCTCCAATTTAAGACGGGCAGCCACTTGACGAACAATCTCTGCAAGCGTGGTATTTTCATACGCACGACCTTTTAAGGTACGGCTGGCTTTGCTGATACCAGCTGCCAACGCCTTCATGCTTACCGTTGACGGAGGATGGTTGTATTCAATCTCAGCAATTTCAAAGCTGCCCAAAGCCACTAATCCAGTAAATTGGTCGCCTAAACTCAATGACAAAGCATCGCCTTGCTCGGGATACCAACCACGTAACCAACGGCCATCCACATCTTCAAACTCGACCTGTAACTCATCAGATTGACCTTCGAGATAATCCGTATAAACAAAGGAAATCAGGTAGGGAGCAATATCCCCGGTGATGTCCTTGTTTTCATAGCTCAGCGTGAAATCCGGCTTAGTTACCGGATGAGTGCCGCCCGTACCGCCTTGAGCGACCAAGCCGGACAAGAAACCCTTAATATCCATCCCAACCCCTTCAGCGCATCCAAGGCGGTAAATCGGCCTGACTGTTTTTCGGTTTGCTTTCCAGCACCGGCACAAACACCGTCAAGCCGCTAACAAACTCTTCCGCCAACGGCAAATGAGGATTTGCCGCAATAAGGCCGTCAATCAGTAGCGCGTTGCCGTAGTGCTTATGGGCAATCAAATCCCAGCGGTCACCGTCTTTGGTTATATAACGTAAAACTACACTCATGAATCACTCCGTGTTGCAAGCCATCCAGTCAAAGTTTCAACTGCTAATGCTCCATTCGTCATCGCTTCTGTTGCCGTCATAATGGATGACCCGGCGGCATCCAACCAACCTCCGACTGAACCGCTCTCATAACCCGATCTTAGGCTTGCAACCGTATCACCAAGCGCATTTCCAGCCATACCGAGCTGCTCTGCCAGTTTTGTTGCGCTCGTCAAGTCACCAACAACAGCCGTCACTTCTCCAATGCGGTTTAAGTTTTGTAGAACCGGCGCAGCAACACCAAGTGCATCACCGACTAAGTGTAAAAGCCCGGCAGGATCATTTTTTAGCTCTTTCGCCGCTGTAATAATGCCTTGCACTTGTTCAATGCCACTTTCTGCAGCCCTATAAATTTTTACCCCTGTCTCAACCGCTTTGATTACCTCAGACGCCTGTGCCTGAACCGACTCGGGCAGCAGGGACAGTAATGGATTTTGTTTGCCGCTGATAATCGCTGGTGTTGGCAGTGGGTTATTTGGGTCGCCGACAAATTCAGTCAACTCAACGTCCAACTCACGCGCGGCGGTACGGCCTTTGCTATCCTGAATCAACGTGCGCTCGGTCAGGCTTTCAATTACAAACCAACCGACAAATCGCCCTGAACCATAAACCAACGACACCGCTTGCTGCGCCTCCAGAGCAGCCAGCAAGCCCTTGTAGGCCGTGTCGGGATTGCCCAACATCCAATGCAGCTTTAACCCAAATCTCAGCGTGGTCAGCTCATTTTCCATCGCCTGCAGGCGTGGTCTTCCCTTAAGCACTTCATGCTTGGCAAACTTGGCCGAGTGCTGCGCTTCCAGGCTGGAAAAACTTTGCAAGGTTTCAAACCGTACATCGCCCAACATTGCATACATCAGAAAGCCCTCCGTTCACGGTCGGCCATCATACGTTGAAACAGCATTTCAAATTCGCGCAAACCCATTTGCAAGGCCGTCTGAATTTGTGCAGGGTTGCCACCTGGCGCGTTGATGGTCGGATTAAAATGGATGGTCACACCACCAGGGGCGGACGCAGCCTGCCGTGCCTGCTCGAAATCTGCACGATGACCGGATAGACGCGCAGCAACATCAGCACGTAACTGACCGACACGGTTCGTAAAACTGTCTTTCAGACGGCCTGCCCATGTGCCGATAGTACCGATTGGCCGACTGGCCGTGCGACGGATACCGATGTCCAAACCTTGAGTGATAAAGCCACCGAAACGGCGGAATTCACGACTTGGCGAATGGATATCCATTACCGCCTGGAATTTAGCCTTAATCGAATTACCGATAGATGCAATTGTGTTATATACAGCTGCCGCCGCTGATTTAATGCCATTGATCAATCCCTGAATCAGCATCCGACCAAAGCCGGAAAAGGTTGACGGTAGGGTTACTCCAAACCAGCTCATCACACCAGCAAATGCTTGATAGAACAAACCGAGTGGTGAAAAATTGAGAATGGTTTCTGCAATATTGCCTATGCCACTACTGAAGAAGGCTGTGATTTTTGCCCAAAGTCCACTGAAAAATGTTACCAAACTTTGCCACAATGCCTTTGCACCACCAACCACCTCTGACCAATTGTTGTAGAGCAGATAGGCGGCAACGGCTAACAGGCCAAGCGCAAGAAAAATCGGATTGGCCATTAAAGCCATACCCAACTTAAGGAAGCCGGAAGCCAACATAGGAAGGAAGCGAAGAACAGACATGATGCCAGAGCTGAAAACAGAAAAAACTGTTTTTAATAAGCCAAAGCCTTTAGCTAAAAAGCCAACACCTGATTTAAATCTCAAGACTGTTGCCATCCAGTCTGCACCAAGCAAGGTTTTAGCCAAACGAAATGATGTCATTAAGCCGCCAATTTCATTGCCGAGAAAACGGAAAACAAAACTGCCGGCTTTGAGTGAAGCCAAACCTGCAACCACATAAAAAAGAGAATTTGCAAATTCAGGATTCTTAGCTGCCCAATCAGCAAAACCGTTTACAAGCGGCTTAATAGCGTTCATTCCTTGATTCAGAGCAGGCAGCAGAACGCTGCCAATGGTGATGCCAATTTCTACCAAACCGTTTTTTAAAAGTTGCCAGTTATTGGCTGTTGTGGCCGAACGTGCAGCGAACTCCTTTTCCATACTGCCCATGAATTCAGGAGTTCCGCCTTTACCTGTTTTTTTTAGTTCTTCGATAGACTTCTTATATGTGTCCAAACCGCCCACAAGCGCGGCCACATCATCGGCATATTCCAAACCGAACAAATCAACCAATGCACCCATTTGATTTTCTTTAGGCAGCTTTTCAATTTGCTTCAAAAAATCTATCAAGGCTTGTTCGCCATTTTCGGCAATCGCTTTTTTCAAGGCTTTGGAATCAGTACCCATGCCTTCCAGAACCGCCTGGAATTTCTTGCCCTGCTTATCAGCTGTCATCAACTTGGTCAACATGCCGTTGATGGCTGTACCTGCTACTTCCGGCGTCCTACCCAAAGCGATAAAAGCACTAGAAAGCGAGGCCGTCTGAAGTTCGGTCAGGCCGAACTGCTTAGCCACGCCACCAACACGACCGAGTGCATTGACAATTTCCGAAGCTTTGGCCGGGCTGCTGTTAGACAAATGGTTGATGGCGTCACCAAGTTTCCCTATTTGGGTAATTGGTATTTGGTAAACATTCGCCAGCTTGGCCATGCTCTCGCCAGCTTGTTCGGCAGACATATCGAAAGCTACCGACATTTTGGCAATGGTTTCAGTAAAAGAGGAAATGTCTTTACGCGCAATCCCTAACTGACCTCCCGATGCTGCGATTTTGGCCAGTTCACTGCCAGCCATCGGAATGGTTCTGGTCAGCCTTAAGATGTCCTGCTCCATTTCCTTGAATTGCTGCGGCGTGTCAAAATCAATGACTTTTCGTACATCAGCCATCGATGACTCAAACTCTACTGCCAACTTTACTGGGACGGCGATTGAACCAGCAGCAGTAGCTGCACCTAAGATTTCATCTTTAAAGCTATTACGCTTATCGTAATGCTGCTGGCGTTTTTGCTGCAAAAGAGCAACATCAGTACGCTTGGCATCAATTTTGGCAATCGCGCGTCCAAGTTGATCGTATTCCCGTTTTAACTCTCCAACACGGCTACGAGTCATACGCAACGGGTTTTCCAAGGTTTGTCCAAGCATTTTTTGACGCTTAGCCAAATTCGCACTGGCTTTATCCAGTACATCTAAAGAAGATTTGACAGATTTTATTCCGGCCACCGCCGCACCGACGGATGCGCCGACGGTAATACCCAGCGTTAAACCGTTTGCCATTTTTATTACCAACCTTTATGATAGAAGCGTTAAGGAGAGGGCTATGTACGCAACTAAAAAATACGAACAAATTTTCAATCACGTCAGCGATACTACTTTTAATGCCTGCTTTGTTTTGTATTTGACTGCAGTAGCTTTTACAGTAGTCGCTTATTCATCTGCGCCAATCATTGAATTGATAGTGCCACTGATTGTTGTCTTAACTGCTGCCGTTGTACTTTATTTGCTACTTGGCGGATTGCCAGTTCTACTTATCAGTTTGGCCGTTGGTGGCTTGGTCGCTGGATGTGTCTTTATCAAAGACAAACTGACTTCTTAAATACCCCCGATTCTTCCGTAGCCCGCCTTGATTTGGCGGGCTGCTTCTTTTTGCCAGTCTTCAAACTCATCAAGCGGCATGGCATACACTTCTTGAACACTCCAGCCAAACCACCAAGCCAAATCAGCAACAGCATTCAAAAGCTGCTCATCGGCTTCTTTATTACTCAGCAGCGGCTTCGTCTTCTTGTGAGCGACGAAACCAGTCTTGCACCTGTTTGTAGTCATACAAATCCAGCTCGTCCAAATCTTCAGGCACCAAACCTGTGATGCGCGCGAAAATCGTCAACTCCTGTTCGGCATCGCTGCTCAAGTGCGCCACAGCACGCAAATCACCCACACGCGGACGGCGCAGTTTCAGTTCGGTCAGGTTTTCGCCCGTCGCCAAACGTACAGGATATTTAAGCTTTACAGTTTTGGTTGCACCCAAGTTTTCTTGCAGTTTTTGTGCTTCAGTCATCATTTAATCCTTTTGAAAATCAATAAAAAATTGCTGTACCCAAGAAAGATACAGCAATTCTGCCAAAGGCCGTCTGAACCGGCTTTTAATGTGTTTTAATACTTATGCGCCGATGTTTTTACGCATCTGTGCCAATACATCTACGCCGTCCACGCGCAGAATATTATTGAAGGAGTTGTAGTAGAAGAGCTCTCGGCCATCAGCGACTTGGCGGACTTCATTTACATGGAAGGTGCTGGAAAACTCTGCCTTGCCTTTTGGTTTAAAGCCACCCAACGCATCTTTGCCGAATGTGCCGGTCATGGTAGTGACCATCGGCACTTCTTTCTGCAAACCTGCTGCGTCGAATGTTTGCAGGTTGGAACGAATCATCAGCTGCACCGCTTTAAACGGATTTTTACTACGCGCAGCCACTTCGGGATAGAAGCTGTTCCATTTAATTTCGGATTCCAATGCTTCCATGCCACTAGGCAGCTTGATGGTGCCGAAAAGGCCCAAGCCGGTGACTTCATCCATGGTGTACTCGACTTCGGGCGCGGTAATTTCAGAGGCCTTGCCCAACAGATTATTGCCGTCGATATAGACGTTGGCATTGTAGATTGCATTTAATTGCGCCATGTTTCAGCTCCTTAATTGCCGCTGACCAAGTTGGCCAGATATTTTCGGGTCATGACCGAGGTATTGGTCAGACGTTCGGCCGGGATTTTCGGCGTGTATTCATAAACGATGGGGACTTGGCCTTTGCTGAATGCGTCGACTAAATCGTAGTCGTAGTCCAAGCTCAGAGAGAAGCCGACGATGGATGGCAACGTACTCATGTAGGTACGGACGGTTTCCAGCAGGCTGTCGAGCAAGGCTTCGTCAATCGGGCGGTCGACATATTGCAGCTCAGCGCGACGGATGGACTCGTCAATCAAGTCGCCGGTACGTTGGGCTACCTCAAAGTTTTTGATGTGAGAAGTAGTTGGGAAACAGGCAAGACGGTTGCCCCACATACGATACCCAGTACCGTAGCTATTGAAGACGGTAGTAATGCCTTTTTCGTTGAGGCGGTTGGTCTCGGACTGCGGGTCGTCGGCGCGAGCAGTCAGACCGATTTCCACGCCGGTTACACCCAAGAGTTCGCGATTGGATTTGCTGAACCAATAACCCTGCTCAACATCCGTCTTCATGCGCAGACCGGCAGCGTGGGTAGCCAGTGACTCCACCCCCAGCAGACCGATCACATGCGGGAAAAACAGCTCGGCACGGTCGCTTGATGTCTGAAAATTAATCGTACCCAATGGTCCACGGCCTTCGAGAGCTTTGCTCAAGGTCGTGCCTTCAGGTGCGTTGATATAGGCAATTGCATTCAGGTTGTCGGCCACAGTAATCATTTTGGCGGCGACGGTAGCCGTTTTGTCGTAATTCGGCACAATAATGATTTTGGCATCTGCACCTTGGCGATTGTAGCCTTCTGAGAGCAGCTCCAAGCCCGTGCGCTTTCCGGTAGCCGCGACATATGCACCGATGATGTCGGCCTCTGTTACTTTGGTCGGGTCTACGTAGCTGTAACTGATTTTCGGGGCGGTCGGTTTGGTTTTATACACAATCTCGCCGGTTAGCGCGTTGATGGTGTAGTGCTGGCCTTCGGTCAGTGCGGCTGCGCCGTCAGTCAGGGCATAACCGGCCAGAAGTGCAGGTTTGGCGGTATAGGCCGTCAAGGTATTGCTGTCGACGGTCAATACTTCGCTCTGTACTTGGGTCTTATGGCGTGCGGGATCGCACACGTTAATCACATAAGCCACACCAGAAGCATAACGTGTCCAAATATTGGCCGCGTCAGGCAATGTAAAGCCTTTACCGGTCAGCTCACCGCCAAATTGTGCAAAGTCTTTCTTGGTTTGACACACAGTCAATTCGTTGACTGCACCGACTGGTGCAGTACCGACAATAGCCGTAATCGCACCGTCAACGGTATAGACAGGATTAGAACCACCGTCAATACGGATGGTCTCCGTACCATGATGATAGGCTGCTGCCATTATGAATTCTCCTTAGGTTTTAAATCAGGGTTTAATGCATTTCCATTCAAGCGGCCATGCACCTTAATGAGCAAGGGATTGGTATTGGGCTTACACACTTCGACTTGTTGAGTTTCCGTCTGAACGGTCAGCTCATACTGCCATGCACCGGCATCTTCGTTTAAAAAACGCTCTTGCAATAAATGACACGGCAGACAGTTTGGAGGGCGGAAGCCGACAATCGCCAACCGGGCTTCGTCTAAAATCGCCAGCGTGCCTTCATCGCCGTGCAGATTGCTGCCGATAACGGTTAACACCAGCGTCATGTCGCGCTGCTGGGCAATGTTGCCCAAATGTTCCAAATCAGTGAACTTACTGCCACCGTAGCCAACCAAAATCGCACCGGTCGGGTGGATAAACTGGTATTCAGACGGCCTTTCGGGGAACACTTCCACGATGACCCATGGAATGGCCGTCTGCAAATGCTCAACTACCGCGTCAATAACAGGACGTGTCGCACTCACAATCAATACCCCGTCATGTCAATACGCGAACCGCCACGCGTGTGATACGCACCTGGCTCCGGCTGCGCCTCTTTGTCCAAAGTATCAACGCCGATATGGATTTTGCCGTCGCGGATGGCTTCCAACGTTTTTAGAGTCGCGTTGTAGGCAGTCTCCAACGTCTTCGGAAAATCCGCCCGATTGATGCGGCGAGAGTGCAGGAAATGGCGGGCAATGTTGATACACAATGGCGGCAACACCGTCGGCACCGACTTGAGAGGCAGCGGATAGCGTCCACGCAAATAGCCGTCAACCAAGTCGCTGGCATAGCGGATGGCTTCATCCACTACCGCCATATCCGGCTCAGTCGCACGCGGCTCATCGTTGGTCAACTGCACCAATTCCGGCTTACTCATAGCCTTGAGCATATTCTCGGCGTTGATGTAGTACATTACGCGTCCGCCTTTGTTTTGCGTTGCGTTTTGGTTTGAGACTCAGGCTCTTTAATTGAAGTAGATTCAGACGGCGTTTTCTCTTGAGCTTCTGCCTGTTGTGCATCCAGCTCTTCGCCTGTAGTTGCCGTCGGCGTCACATGAGCGGCCACTGATTCGTATTGTTCAGGTGTCAGCTCAATAGCTTCGCCTGCTTCCACGCGAAATTGCTTACCGGCTTCGTCTTCAAGAATCAATGCAGTGTTTGCGATATAAACCTTAGCCATGATTAACCTTTCAACAATACACGAACAGTTTCACCTGCGGCGGTTGCAGCAGTCAGAGCCGTACCAGCAATTTTTGCCGCACCGGATACTGCACAGCCTTGTGCGTCTGCGCCTACTTCGGCACCGATAGCCACTGCGCCACCTGATTCGACAACAGCAATACCGACCACATCGACTGCAGCAGTATCACCAGTTTCAACATCATATGGAGCGACACCCAAAACGGTCTCGCCGGCTTTAGCCTGTGCGCCTTTAAAATTAACAAAGCGGTTTTTCACAATCGCGCCTGTTGCGGTAATGGTAGTTACCAGTACCACTTGTTTGGTTTGAGCCATTTAAACCTCTACTTTCTGCATAACTGCATTTTCTTTCAAACGATAAGCTTCCAATTCCCACAGATGGCGAATAGCATCTTGGTATGCCAATTCACAGCCCATCTGTTCGTCAAAAATATCGTGGCTAAAACAAGCCGCCTTACCAATCACGACAAAACCTGATTTCAGGGTCAACGAGCAAACGATTGCAGTTGTCTCACCCACACGGTGATAATCAGTCTTATCAATCTTGTTTTCGATTTCTTGAGGTGTAATCTTTAAGCTCATATTTTTTCTCCCTAGCCGTCTAGGCACTCCAGACGGCCTAGCTAATTAATCTACTGCGTTTTCAAACAAGAAACCGCACGCACTACCCACCACAGCCGCTTTGCGGATATCGGTATAACGGGCGTATTCGACTTTGCCGCCAACTTCTTCATAACGGTCGACCACCGGCATGCCGCGGCGGCGGAAGGTATAGCCGAATGCAGGTTCGCCTTCGTCATTGCCGTCTGAAACCAAATCGGGTCGAACAATCAGGCTGGCAAATTTACCCCAAACATCCTTGGTGGGTTTGCCGGTTGCAACAGATGAAACAGCCTGGCCGACAATGATGTCATCCAGTTCCAGCAGGTTTTTCAACTGCTCGACAGTCAACAGAGATTTACGGTCATTGGCGGACAGGGAGGCGAGGAGAGCCTTATTGCGCTTGAGTTGAGACAACACGCTGGCACCTACTACCAATACGCCTGGGCGCACACCGCAAGCTGCACGGACGGTTTCACGTGCACTTTCAATATCAGCCAATGGGTCTGAATTATCGGCACTCCACTTTTTCGTGGCCGCCAAATCTTTAGTGTGGCCACTCTGATAAGCAGATTTAGCCTGCAGCAAAGCAGCCGTTTCGATTTCTTGACGCAGTTGCACACCCTTGGTAGCGCGACGGGTAGCTTTGGCTTGCTCGTTAAACAGCGATTCCGCTTGCTCACGGTAATCCACACCAGCCGCTAAATCGTGTTCTTCCAACACAATCGGCAGATAGTTCGGCGCATCCAAAGTAATCACGTTAGACGCTGCGCCGACGGCACGCTTGGTGTCGTATTCGACAAAAGAGCCTTTGCCGAACACCGGCACCTGTACGCCTTCTTTATCAGTAAATACTTGAGGGAAAATTTTCTCGGCAATAAATTCCGCGTTTTTATAACCGACTGCCAGATTGGTTAAAACTGGATCGACCTGACCGCGAAGGCGGCGCAAATGAGAACTCATCGTTCATCCTTTCAAATTGAAATGCGACGACATCGTCGCTTTTGGGTTAAACGGCGGTACGACGTGCCGCTTCTTCGTAGGTGATGCCTTCTTTGGCTGCCAAAGCCACAGCACGTTCGTGATGGCTCAGCGCATCAGGATTAGCCGCTTCGGCAAAATCGGCTGGCAGTCCAGCGGCGGCCATAGGAGTAGTCCCTTTGGTATAGTGGCCGCTTGGCAATACTTCCGGGAGATTGCGCAAGAATTGGCGCAACGCTTCGCCAATGGTGCTGCCTTCGCCAAAATCGACGCTGGTATGTTCGGGGTATTCCGTGAAGTCCAATACCTGCACCACCAAATCCTTATCAGCGGGTTTCAGACGGCCTTCTTTTACCAAGGCTTCGGCAAATTCGGCATTCTGATCATGTTGACCTTCACGCAAGGCTTGGTCTTGCTCGTCTTGCAAGCGTTTCAGCTCTGCTTCCGCAGCGGCTGCCTTAGCTTCGGCTTGTTCACGGGCGGCTTTTTCGGCTGCCAGTTGTTCTTCGGGCGACATAGAGGTCTCCTTGTTTTCATGGGTTTGAGATTCGTTTGGGGTTACAGGGTCGGCAAATGCCGGTGTGGGCGGTTCGGGCTGCCAGTCTGCCAATTCTTCAATGTCGCGAATTTCCCAATCGGCAACGACTTTATCGGCAGTGGCCGCGTCGTACTGCTCAATCAGCCACTCACGCAGACGGCGGAAAATCGAGGCCGTGCGGCGGTGTGCATATTCGGAAAACTCGACATACTCATCGTCTTCAGCAAAATTAATGGCGGATAAACCTTTTACTGCAGGTGGTTGCGCACCGAGAAAACCGACATGGCGCAGATACCAAGAACCGGGCTTCGGGTTACTCGGGCTGTCGGGCGGATAGAAACTGGCCGATACCTTTTTGTAGCGGCCGTCTTTCACCAAGCCAACAAAATCATCGTCCATTTGCGCAAAATCGGCCGACAGCACACCACCATCGGCTTGCAAACTGCCCACCCAGCCATAGGCCGGAGCATCGGTCTTCGGATGGCCGATAACCAGCGGTGCTTCATGCAGCTTTGGATCATATGCAGCAGCTGCCTGAGCCACATCCGCATCGGTAATCGTCACTTTTCGGCCGTTATTGTCAGTACGCGTGCCGGATTTAAAAATTTCAAACAACTTTTTCACAAAAAAAGCCCCATCGGATTGATGAGGCTATTTTGACAAAGGCCGTCTGAAACGGCTTTTAATGCGGTTTAAAACATGTTTTACTCAAAATGCGCAAAAACGGCATTTTTAGCGAGTTTATAGCTCAAGGTAGGCAAACCCCCGACCAAGACGAGAAACGCAATATAAAAGCGGTCAGGATAAAACCTGACCGCCATTCCGTTTTATTACGAGACTTATCCAAACAAATCAGTCTGTCTTTTCGACCTTTCCGCATCTCCGACTGCTTTCACAATGCGATAGATTTGTTGAACAGTTAAATCAAATTTCTTGGATAATGCCGCATGATTCTTACCATTAAATTCCCGATATACCTGTTGGTCTCTTTCCGATACCTTGCCGATATGGTTCTTCGGGATATAAATCAATTGGCCTCCCCAGTTGTCCGTAATGAATCTTGCCACCTTCTTACTTACCACCTTCGCCTGAGTTTTATCCAACATCGGCAGCTCAGAACATAAACAGGCAGACATTTGGTCTTCCAAATCGGTCACCAGCTCGGGTACGCGTTCATCAGCCACTTAGCACCTCCAGTTTTCTTTCCTCGCGCAACAACCATTGTTTCAAGTGTTCAATGACCTTCTGTGCATTATCAATATCAAGCCAGCCATGATAATCAACGCCGACCATACGCTTTACAAACCTACCCAAAGCCAGCTCGGACGGATTTCTTACTGCACCGATACCGTGTAGCTCAAGCCATAACGCACGTATTTTTTTAATTTGGCCATCAACCGCAGGATGGGCAGGCCGGACTTTAATATCCGGCTTGTCACTTTTAGCCTGCGCTTTTGTCGTTACTACAAAACCACGCGCCTTCAGAGCCGTTACCACCAGTTCTAACTCATCGACCGACAACTTAGTGCTGCTCGTTTTCCCGCGCGAAATATTGGCCAATAGCGTACGGTACTCGCTATCGGCCATCATCAACTGCGTTTTACCTACGTGAATCAGACGGATTAAACGCTGTTTTTTCGCTTTTGCCGTTTCCATGCTAATCCTTTCTTTTCACATACTGAAACGCCGTTTCATATATTTAAATAAATCAATATATTATGCCTGATTCTACATTTGCTGGTAGTCATTTGGCAAATAAAAAAGGCCGTCTGAAACTTTCAGACGGCCTTTTTTATAGCCTGGCTATGGATTGACTGCTTTTTTCAACGCCTTTCCAGGGCGGAATTTAGGCGTTTTACGGGCGGCAATGGTCAACGGCTCGCCGGTCTTAGGATTGCGGCCTTTGCGCTCGGCAGATTGGGCAGCGTGGAACGAACCGAAGCCGACCAACGTAATGTCTTTGCCGTCCTTCATCGCCTGCGTTACCACGCTGACAAACGCATCGACAAATTCTGCCGCATCGCGTTTGTTCAATTCCGCCTCATCGGCGATGGCTTGGATTAATTCGGATTTATTCACTTTTTGACTCCTATTTAGGTTTAAATGCGGCAGACCGTGCCGCGCGGGTTATGAATTTGCAATTTCAGACGGCCTAATGTTTACGGATGGGCATAATGATTTTTGCCATTTAAGCCTCCTGTTCTTCGTCAGCATTCCGTGTTTCCTGCCATTTCCCAACCAAGTAATCCCACTCATACCGAGGAATGACACGGCAGCCCGGTAACAGATTCTGCCAATCAAAATCTTCGGGCGGCTGCATCGTACAGCCGTTTCTGATTCTCTTAGCCCCTTCTCTAAGCTCGTAGGCATAGTCAGGAGTTACCACGCCCTTTGGCGCGTCCTCCTCCAATCCCGCCCAAACGAACTGAACAGGATTTAAGAAATTACCGATACCCCAAGATGCCCAAGTCTCTCCGTCGCTATTCTTTTCAAAAATCACTGTTGGTGCGGTGATGCCAACTTCTTCCAAATACTCTTCGGGGCGTTTAAATCTTTTGTTAAGTGGCATGGTTTTTAGGATTGGGTTGTTTCTCCGTGGCCAACAAGTTCCGTTCTTATTGGGCTTTTTCCATCCATCGGGTATGCCGGAAGGGAACGCAAACCCTGCCACTTGCCCATCGCTCCATTCCCGCATTAGCGCATCTGACGGCAAGTGTTCGCGCGCCCAATCAAGCCACGCCTGTCGCATTGCGGCCTTGTCCTGCTGCCGCACAAACGGCTTGCTGATATGCACCTGCAAACTGTCGGAGAGCGCATCCATCGCCCGTTGCCATTTTTCATCCGTGATTTGCAGGCGGCGCAGACCAAGTACGCGGGCGGTGCTGATATTGCCTTCTTTATCCACCTGAAACGCCGCGTTAATCAGTGTTTTCAATTCCGTGCGGCTGCCTTCCGTCCATTCGTTGATGCACTCGTCAATCAGGGCTTTGGCGGCAATCAATCCCTCGTCAAATACCAGCGTGTCCTGCATGGCAAGGTTGACGCGGTATGCGCCGTCAAAGCTGTGCAGGCTGATATTGCCTTTCTTACCGCCGACATTCACGTCATAGCGGTCGGCACTCAACTGTACAAACGCTGCAATATCGTCCATCGCCTCGCGTTTGAACGCCATCAGTTTATCCTGTACCGCGCGGGCTTTGGCGGCGATTTCCTGCACCAGCTCATCGCGCAGCAGGTCGATTTCTTTAATATTGGCCAGCGGCACGAGATTACCTTTGGCATCCTGTTTGTATTGGGTTTTATCAATGTTCATTTGTTTCCCTTTCATTTTGATTTTCGAAAATGCGTGGCCTCGGGGTATTTTTTAAAACCAACTTCGGGCATAAAAGCGTTATCGTCATCAACTTCTACTGCCTCCACGTTCTCGATGATCGTTCCATCGGGTAGTAGTACGTCGCAAATCCACCCGATACACGGGAGTTCATCGTTTAGATTTTTCCAATCATTCATTTCTTTACCTTTCTGCCTTTCGGCATAAATCCTTTGACATTCGTCCACCGACCGGTGCCTCGGCCCGTGTATCCAATCCCTGTTCATGCAGGGTGCGTTTTTCAATCTGCCGACAATCTTTTTCAGCTCGGCGGACTGCGCCTTGCCGTATTCCGTCGGCTGGTGCTTCTTTTCCAGCCTCGGCACCATTCTGATTTCGGGCGGCGGCAGGTGTTTGATAAGGTCGGCAGGGTTTGGCCACTCTGACGAGGATGCCGCGATAGCCCTAAAGGCTGCCTGTATCCTGATTCCGTCCTGTTCCGGTTGCCACGACCGGCCGCTCAGTATGCCCAACCAAAGTTCGGCGACTGCCGTCAAATCCGCCGAGGCAGGGCGGCCTTTGAGGTTTAGGGCGGCGAGCATCATAAAACCCTGCGCGATTGCTTTTTTAAGCCAGTTATTGTTCGCCTCCATTTGACCACTCCATCAAACCGCCCAACCCGCTCCTCAATTTGGTGTTTGCCACCTCTCCTGCGGGAGAGGGTTGGGGAGAGGGCAAAACCGCCGTTCCCGCCGTCTTTTCAGGCGACCAAAACGTAATGTTTTCCAACAAATAACCGTGGCTGGTCAGCGGCGGCGTCAGCTTTCCTGCGTCCCGTGCCTCAAGGCATCGTGTTGCCGCCCAAATCCAAGCCTCACGCGGAGCCGGGTAAGTTTTACGGTTACGGACGATTTCGCCCTCCCGTATCATCGGCGCAATCTCGCCAATAAGCTTTGAAACCCGGTTAAAACTTAAATCCTTTTCGGCGGGGCGAAACAGCGTCAGATACCGCAATACCGCCTTAAAAAGGTCGTCTGAAATGCCGGTCAGGGCAATCAGGGCTTCACGGGCATCGTCATGGGCGATTAAGACATCCAAGCTCATCACCGCGCCGCAGGTGGGGCAGCGTACTTTCATCGCGCCGCCTCCAAATCCTTACGGCTCAAACACCGCAATGCCGTCTGAACCACATCCTCAATTTCATCCGATAGCCGAGATGACACATACATCATCACAAACTTACCCGACACCGTTGTCAGCTCAGTGACAAGATGTCCGCCTTTCTCGCGCCAAACCGATACTTTGATTTTGCTGTAATCCCTGTTCATTTTTCCGCTCCCGCAGGCTCCAAAACTACGCCTGTTATTTTGTCTGTCTCGCTCATCCCGCCATAAACCGCTTCCCAGTTTTTATCGGCTTCCAGAGCATCTCTTTGATCTGCCGTTGCCGCGACCGGCTGGCAGGCGGCAAGCATGGCGGTCAGTATCCATAACCCCCTCATTTGTACTGCCCCCTGTCATAGACGTTGATCTGCATAGGCTGTTTTTGGCGGCAAGGCTCGGTCAGCATTGCCTGTATGGCTACGACGATGGACAGCAGCACAATTACAATGGCAAATTCGATTTCATATTTTTTCATCTCATACCCCCCGTACCACATCGCCGTCAACCATCTCAAAACCAAGCTCCGCCGCCTGATTCATCGCTGCCGCCACCAAGTTGTTGACCGCCAGCGGATAGAGCAGGCTGTTGGTTTCCAACCCCTTGCTCGTGCGGCTTTTGACTGTCAGACGCTCGGCAACCGCATCAATCGCGCTTTGGTCTAAAATCTTCGCCATGTCCGCATTGACGCGGTCAAATTTGTGCTTGAGATAGCCTTCGAGCTTGCCGTCGGTTAGCGGCAAGAGCGTAACCACCTCGCAGCGTTGCACCACCTCGCGCACCGCAGGATTGTTTTCGCTAAGTTTTTGTGCCAACTCCGTCTGACCGATTAAGACAATCCCGAGCAAGCGTTCAAACCCGTTTTTCAGCTCAAAAAAGCGTTTCAGGTGTTTCAGGGTCGGCAGCGGCAGACCGTGCGCCTCCTCAATCAAAAGCAGGTGTTTGTTGCCTGCTTTCGCGCTTTCCGACAAAGCGCGGTGGATTTGGCGGAAACGTGCTTCCGGGCTGCGTTTCGGGCTGGTTCCCGGCGACACCGCCTCCAAAATGGCCTCGGCAATATGTACCGCCTTAAGCGTTTTGCCTTTTTGGTCGTTGTCTTCCATTGCCAAGACATAAGGCTCGATCAGGATGATTTGTCGGCCTTCGCGGTTGATGCGGTCTTGCAGGTCTTCTCGCAGTGTGGATTTACCCGCGCCGCTTTCGCCGACCACCGCCACAAAACCGCCGTGACAGGCCGTCTGAAACATTGCCTCGCGCACATAGCGCACATCCGGCGTCATATACACATCGTCTGCAGACTGGATTTCGTCGTTAAACGGGTCGCGGAATAAGCTAAAATGTTGTTTTGCCGCTTGGTTTAAAGTTGCTTTTCGTAGTAACATCTCATTGTCCTTGTCTTCGTAAGTTGCTTGGGCAGGTGCGGCTTCCGGCTCGTTTCTCAGGCTCGCTGGGATTTCCGCACCATTCGTTTCAAAAAATTGTTTCAACTTCCTTCGCAGCTCGGCTGCGTTTTTTTTCGGCCATTTCCCGTGATTGACTACCGCCACCAGCATCGGCTTGCTGCATCCGATTTCGGCTGCGGCGGCGGCATAGGATTTGCCGATTTGCTTAAACGTTGTCTTCATTTCCGGCAGCCTTTCCGATTTCGACCGAAAAATCACTCAGTGCCGCCAGTGCGTCCGCATCTAAAAAACTCGCGCCGTAATTCACTTTCGGCAGGAAAAAGTCGTTTAAAGCACGTGCAGATTCAGCCAGCTTTTTCAAATTTTCATACTCATGTTTAGAGATAGTTATTGCTTCCATTTTTAATCCTCTACAAATGCGACGACGTCGTCGCATTTGCCTAACCGGTTTTATATAATTTCAGACGGCCTGCCGTTTTCAGCTTGTCAAAAACCGCTTCCAACTGACTGGCGGCCACACCGTCCGGATAATGTTTGGTAATGAGCGCAACAGCCTGTTTCCAGTCTCCACCTTCGGCTTCGATACGCGGCTTCAACAGCTTCGCCATTTCCACCTTGCTCAATACCTGCTCGGCGACTTCCATCCGGTTGTATTCCATCTGCTGGCCGCCACGCTTCAAATAGAGCGTATTGCGTGTAGCGAGCGTATCTTCTTGGTGCTTGAATGGATCTATAGATCCGCCGAACGGTACAGCCTTGCCTTTTCGATTGGCTGCGGCCTGTTCCAGCGTTTCCGCTCCCATAGCCATCTTGTCGAGCTCCTTCGCATGTTGCTGGGCATCGGTATTCCCCGGTGCCTTGTATTCCTCGCCGATGACTGCCGAGTCGGCTCTGAAGCCCATATCGTCAAACACCACTTCCGGCACAGCCACCCATGTTTCGCGGCCGTCTGCATCAAACGTTGCTACTCGCGCTCCGTTCTCTTCCCAAGGGTTTTTGGCTACTAAAACCTTCTGCCCAACCAATATGCCCTGAATGGCTTTCACACTGTAGAAACGACCGCCGAAGCGTATTTCCAAATCAGCCGATACCTTGGCTTCTTTCGGCGCACTGATTGCCAGCTCTCGGCAATATTCCGCAGGAGGCGGCAGGATCAGCTGCTCCGGTTTGATTTTGTTCCACGCCTGATAGCGGGTCATACCGTGACGGCTGTGAATCTGCGTACCGTTGTAGTAACGCATCCAACGCTCTGCCAGGGCATTCAGTTGGTCGATATCGTGCACCTCAGTAAAGCGCAAACCGCTTTCAAATGACGTTTCCACAATGTCATTGGCTTTCTCTACCTGACCTTTGGCACGGGGGTTGCCGGGTTTATTGATCTGCACATGCACATCAAGCGACTTGCACAGCGTTTTAAAAGCAGACGACGTATTCGCACTTCCCGGGTCAAGCATGACCATGCGCGGCACACCGCGTATAGGATCCTTATGTACATCCTCCTTGGCTTGCATCATGAAGATGAAGAAATCGCACAAGTTCGCACTCGTCTCGCCACCGAAGTAGTACCGGGCGACAATCGTTCCACTGGCATGGTCGGTGCCGGTGTAACGCCACACGCGGTCTTGCTCAATCTTCACAACTTTTTTAGGTTTGTTCTTGTAGAATTCCTCTTCTTTCATCACCCTAAGTCCCGTATCCTTGCCGTGTCGCGGCAAGTAATACAAAACACACAAACTAGGGTCGATTTGCCAGCAATGATTCGGATGTTCAGATTTCATACGGCTGACAGGATCAGGCTGAAGTAATTGGTCGGGATGTAGCTTGTACTCTCGTAAAGCCCGGGTAATGGTGTTTTCAGAAAGAGGACTTACTTCCCCCGTTTCCTCATCAATCCGCGCCGCCTCGATTTTGCCGTTGGCTCGCAGCATCTCCACTGCTTGCTTGACCGACATCAACCGCTTGCCGTTGCGCCTCATGGCCTCCACCAGTACAGCCGAAATCAGTTTGGCTTCTTCCAGCTTCAGTTCCGTTTTACCGGCATCGCTTCGCCGTTTTCGGCTCGGCTTAACACTCACAGACTCCAATTTCCGATAGAGCGTAGCGAGCGATACCCCTAAATCCTGTGCCGACCGTTTCAGATACTCCGACCGTTCTCCCCGTCCAAGCAAAGCGGCTTGAGCCTCGATTTCAGTCAGTCTTTCTACCAATCCGGCATTCATGATTTACTCTCCCAACCACTCCGGCGTTTCATCTTGAGGAGCTTCCATCGGCAGAGCGTAGCTCTCGCGGATACCGTTGCAGTCCAAAATAATCTGATTGAGCGTGCCGACCATCTTCGCCTGATGGCTGATCCCGTGTGCCTCACTGTGCGCATTAAGTTGGTCGAACAAATCTTTCAGACGGCTCACTTGGCTGCGGATACTGACTTCAAGGCTGGATAACTGCATCACCAACTCACTGCCCACATCTTCCGCCTTCGGCTCTCTTACACCGGTTTGCTTCTTAGCCAGCTTTTCGGCCAGCTCGTCGACCTTCTTGTTCTTGTCGGCAATGACTTTGTCTTTCGCTTCCGCCGTCTCGCGGCTCTCGCGCAAGGCCACACGCAGCTCCTTAACAGTCATACGGTCGACATCATCAAGCGTATTGCCGTTGATTTCGCCGCCTTCGGCAAACTCCAACAAGGTGTCGTCATCTTCCACCAGCAGCTCCAGCAGTTTGGACTTTCCAAGTTTCATCAGCTGTGGCTGCGCCTGTTTCATTTTTGGGTCGATAAAGCGCAGCGTGGCATTCATCAAACGTTGCGATTCACGGCGGCCTAAGCCAAACTCTTTCTCGGCAATCTCAGCAAAACGGCCATGCGGCGTATGCTCTTTGATGATGATGAGTGCGCGACCCAGCTCAAACATACCTTCCATTGTTTGGCGTACCGCAAAACGTCCACGTTCAATCCAAACAGCCTCGTTGTAAGCCTCGCCATTTGAAAAACGATCCATAACCGCCATGCTGTGTATTGCCAGTTCGTTTGCCGTTGCGCCAACCGCGTGTCCTAATACTTCCATTTTTATCTCCTGCAAATGCGACGACGTCGTCGCATTTAATAAACTCGTTGTTCAATTTCCTGCAAACGTGCAGTCAAACGTTCTTGTTGCTGTCTGAAACGTTCCGCGATTTGCAAGGTTTTAATGCTGTACGCAAAATTGCCGTTATCCAGCTTGACCACCAAACCCTCCGCAATCAGGTCTTCCAAGTCCCGGCTGACATGTACCGGCGAAATACCGAGGCCGTCTGAAATTTCCTTGTTGCTGATACCGATAATCGGATGGGCTTCCAATGCCTTAAAGACTTTCAAAAGTCGTACGCCTTTGGCACTCATCACGCACTCCGTTTCACTTCATCCAATTTGGACTTCATCCCCAACTCAACCGCGATTTCATGCGCCTTACCACGGCTTGCCTTAACGTTCCCATTCAAAATCCGAGACACATAAGTCGGGTCATAGCCACGCGCATCGCACCAATCCTTAATCGTTTCACCGCGCTCTCGGAAACCTGCTTTTATTTTTTCTGCTTTCACGGAATATCTCCTGTTTCGTTCTCGTGTTAAAATTCTGATTGTTTAAAGATTTAAACAATCTTGGTTAAATGTTGTGTAAATAATAGTGGAAATATCCCACTATTGCAAGGTTTATTTCCACTTATTTGAGGAATTTTAGGTATGGTTTTGGAAAAAATTAGGCAACTTATTGAATTTAATAAGATTACAATCGACGAATTTGCCGAAAAAATTGGAGAAAAACCGACCAGACTGAAGGATGTCCTGCGAGGAAAGCAGCGTCCACCGCTAGAAATGATCCAATCTATAGTGGAAATTTTTCAAATTGATGCAAACTGGCTGATAGGGAAAGGGAGAAATTTCCACCTTGAAGGGGAAATTGATAAAGATGAATACGCATACATCCCCATGTATGACGTAGAAGTGTCCGCAGGGAATGGGGCGGCGGCCTATGGAGTAGCAGAGCCGGCCAACCACTTGGCTTACCGCAAAGACTGGCTTAAGTTACGCGGCCTGTTTGCCAAAGACCTCAACTGTGTCACCGCACGTGGAGACAGCATGGAGCCCACCATCCATAGTAAAGACATGCTCTTGGTGGATACCTCAAAAAACAATCCGCGAGACGGACAAATTTACGTTATCCGCTCAGGAGAAACGCTTTGGGTCAAACGCATCCAAAAACAGATTGACGGCAGCCTGCTGCTGATTTCCGATAACGACACCTACCCGCCGATGTCGCTGACCTTGGCAGACCACCCCGATATTCAGGTGATTGGACAGGTGGTTCAAATCTCAAAAGATCTGAGCTAAACCAATAAGGAGAGCACATGAAAAAGTCTTATTTAACCGCTTTGTTACCGGCTTTGCTGTTGCTGGCACCATCTGTGGCCACAGCCAAAAGCTGCAAGGATTTCCCAACCCATCAGGCCGCACAGAAGTATTTCCAAGCGAAAAAGCCTGGCTGGAAGCAATTGGATAGAGATGGAGACGGCCGTGCTTGCGACTGTAACCCGGGTGGTCAGGGCAAAAAATGTCCTAAAAAAGGTAAAAAATAAACTGGTGGAATACATACGATGAAAACCACGACATTTTTAGCCATGTTGATGCTCGCTTTATCAGCATCAGTAAATGCAAAAGGCGTGATTAAAACCGGTGGAATGATCGGACCGCACCCACAGACTTTCTCTGACCGGTTTAATGGCATGAAAAGTGATGTTCCCGGACTATTCCCAAGAATTTCCATCACAACAGGCAAAATCAACCAAATACAAAATCTTGGCAATGGGGTAACACTAACTGCCAAGCTGGTATCGGCAGCTGATGCTTTTGAAACAGTGGGAATGACATGCAATACACAAACGAGCACTAAGCGAATTACTGCCTGTATGTTGGGAATGTATTATGCGGCAATCGCCCTTGATACAAGCATTAACCAAACCCGATTCATGGATAACATCAAGGCCGCAACAAATACTGGTTTTTCCATTTATAATCAAAATGGTATTGATTATGCAATTACTGTGAATCGTAAAAAGAAAAGTGTTGCTATGATTGCTAAATCTGATACACCTATGCAAATTGAGCAAATGGAGGATATTGACGAAGAACACATGAAAAGCAGCAAATGTAATCCGATGGTGGAACTTTGCATCAAAGCTAAATAGTCATTTGTTTTTAACCCGCACTAAAAGCCCATTCAGACGGCCTTACCTAAAATCCCTGTATTGATTTCAACCTCAATACAGGGATTTTTTATGTCCACCAAATTCAATCAATTCATTGAGCGCGTCCTCTCCCACGAGGGTGGCTACGTCAATCATCCCAAAGACCCCGGCGGCGAGACCAACTGGGGCATTACCAAACGCACTGCTCAGGCAAACGGCTACAACGGCTCCATGCGTGCTATGACGCGCGAACAGGCGATCGGCATTTACCGCCAAGCATTTTGGGAGCGTTACCACGCCGATCAAATGCCGGAAGCGGTTGCGTTCCAATTCTTCGATGCCTGCATCAACCACGGTCATGGCAATGCTGCCCGTATGCTCCAACGCGCCGCTGGCGTACCGGACGACGGCGTTATCGGAGCAGTCAGCCTCAAAGCCATCAATTCACTTCCTGAAAATGATCTCCTGCTCCGTTTCAACGCCGAGCGTCTGGTCTTTTATACCAAGCTGGGTACGTTCGGATCATTTGGCAAAGGCTGGATTCGCCGCGTGGCACAAAACCTGATTCATGCGTCTGCAGACAACGTCGATTAAGGAGTGAACCATGTCAAAAAAGTTATTAATCGCCCTAGCGGTCACCGCCATGCGACCAGATTTCAGCCACAGCGACCTGGGCATTCGCTACGCCATGCCGACTCAGGGGTGTTGGACTCAAGCCCACCGCAAGAGCGGGGTAGCCGCCGCGAAACGCGCAGCCAAAAAAAAGCGTCGCAAATAACCGCCTTTTTCAAATGGTTGAGCGGATTGGTATCCAATCCGGCCACAGGGAAAATCAGCCATACCAAACTATGGGCAAACGTGGCAGCCGCCTCTATGACCTATAAATTCTCGCAAACAGCAGATGCGCCGGAATGGCTCTGGTGGGCTTATGGCGCATTGGTCGGCGGGTATGCATTAATCAAACGCGGCATCGCGGCGATTCCGCAGGTCGCTGAAATCCATAAAGGAAAAGACGATGTGGAAAACGCTTAACCCTATTTGGCAGACCCTGATTCTGATTTTGCTGATAGCAGGTGCAGTACCAACGATTTATTTCTGCGGCTATACGTCCTCAGCAAAGAAGGCGGCAGCTGAAAAAGCCGAAGTCATTGCTACTTATCAGGCTTCAGCCTTGGTCGCCGAGCAGCTTTATACCGAAAAGCTCAAAGCAGCTAATGAAGAAAAACAGCGTTGGTTTGATTTCGCACAAGCACAAAGCCGCGATTTGGCAACCGCCTATCAGCAAATCGGCCGCCAAGCGGCTCAATTGGAGAAGCAGATTGATGAAACTGTACAAAAAGACGGCAACCGTTTTAACGGCCTTGGCACTAACAGCGTGCAACTCTACAACCGTGCCCTCGGCCACGATTAAAACCGTTACCGTTGCGGAAATCCCCCCCGTCTCTTCCGAGCTGCTGCTCGTTCACGAACGCCCCGAGCGTCTGAGTGGCGGCTCTCCCGAACAACTTTTAAACCACGCCGTCCGCTATGGCGAATACTGCCAAAAACTGGAAAAACAAATTTCCGGCTGGCAGACATGGTACAAGAAAGGCCGTCTGAAAAATGACTGATTTCGCCGACCGCGCATCAGAGCGTGAAGCCATATTTTTGGAAGAGTCCCTGGCGAGACATCAAATCACACCGGAACGCGCCGACAGCCTGAGCCATTGCGAAGATTGCGGCAGCCCGATACCGGACGCAAGGCGAAAAGCAGTCAAAGGCTGCACCCGCTGCATCGTTTGCCAAGAATATTTTGAACACGGATGGCCATAAAAATGGAAAAAACCTTTATCAACATCGAGTTTTGGCAACTTGTCGGCTTTTTACTCTCATTCCTCGGCATCTGTTTCACCTTCGGCAAAATGCTGCTGGCTCAATTCCGCGAGCAGCAGGACGAACGCCAAAAACAGCAGGAACGCCTACAGGGTAAAGTCGAAATCATGGAAAACAAACTGGCGGAATTCAATGCCGGCCTGCCGCTCACATACGTCCTGCGCGAAGACTACATCCGTAATCAAGTCGTCCTCGAAGCCAAACTCGACAACGTCGCAGAAAAACTCACTGAAATCTACAAAATGGAAAGCGTAAAGAAATGATTAGCCAAGAATTGATTGCCAAACAACGCCGCGAGGGGATGCGTTGGAACATCATTAACACCCTTAATAAAGCCCGACCGCACACGACAAGCGAAACCTTCTTGTTGGACATCATGAACGCGATTTATCCGCAGACCACCGCCACCGAACTGCGCCAGCAGCTCGACTACCTTGCCGACCGCAAAATGGTCGAGCTGAATAAAGCACCGCACGGCTTGTGGTTTGCCGACCTGACCAGTTTGGGTGTCGATATTGCGGAATACACGGTTGAATGCCGCGCCGGTATCGCCCGCCCCGAAAAAGTGTGGAGCTGATATGGCAAAACGCAGCGTCATCGACCAACTCCCCGAAGCCGTCCGCCACGAGTTCGAACGCAAGCTCGTCGAAAACGGCTTCGCCGACTATCAGGCATTATCCGAATGGTTGCAGCAACAGGGCTACGAAATCAGCCGCTCCGCCGCCCATCGGTACGGCCAAAAAGTACAGCGTCGGTTTGCCGCCATCAAAAACAGCACCGAAGCGGCACGCCTGATTGCCGAAGGTGCGGCCGATGAAGGCGATACCCGTAGCGAAGCATTGGTTGCAATGGTGCAGTCCGAATTATTTGAAGCCATGTTGGAAATTGGTGAAATGGAAGACTTATCGGCTGTAGACAGGTTTAGCATGGTTGCGAAAGCGGCCAAAAATATCGCGACTCTAACATCAGCCAGCACACGCCTGAAAGAGTATCAGGCCAAGGTCAAAGCCAAAGTGGCCGCTGCTGCCGATGATGTAGCCAAACAGGCTAAGAAAGGCGGCTTGTCGGAAGAATCGGTCGAGGCCATCCGCAAGCATATTTTGGGGATTGCATCATGACGCCGTCTGAAATCCGAAATACCCGCACATCAGAAGACCGTACCCCTACGGTCTTATTGCCGTATCAGCAGGCATGGTGCGCCGATCAGTCGCCCGTGAAACTATGCGAAAAATCGCGCCGTATCGGTTTGAGCTGGGGCGAAGCAGCGGACACCGCGCTGCTGGCCGCGTCCGCCAAAGGCATGGATGCATGGTATATCGGCTATAACAAAGACATGGCCTTGGAGTTTATCCGCGACTGTTCAGGCTGGGCGAAGCATTATCAGCTGGCGGCAGGTGAAATCGAAGAAACCGAGGAAGTGTTTGTCGAAGGCGACGACCGCCAGTCGGTGCTGGCATTTGTCATCCGTTTTGCCTCGGGCTACCGCATTACAGCCTTATCCAGCCGGCCTTCTAACCTGCGCGGTAAACAAGGCCGTGTGATTATTGATGAGGCGGCGTTCCACGAGCAGCTTGGCGAGTTGCTTAAAGCGGCAATGGCCTTGCTGATGTGGGGCGGCCAGGTACATATCATCTCTACGCATGACGGCGTAGACAACCCGTTCAATGAGTTGATTAATGATGTGCGTGCAGGGAAAAAACCTTATTCCGTCCACCGCATCACCTTTGACGAAGCGGTCGAACAAGGCTTGTACCGCCGCATCTGTCTGCGTTTGGGCAAGGATTGGACACCCCAAGGCGAAGCCGAGTGGTGTAAGGAAATCCGCGATTTCTACGGCGAAGATGCCAGCGAAGAGTTGGACTGTATCCCGAAAAACGGCGGCGGCAAATGGTTGAACCGTGCCTTAATCGAAAGCCGTATGACCCCATACACGCCGGTTATCCGCTACGACCAGACCGACGATTTCGGCCTCTTGCCCGAACCGCGCCGAGCCGCTGAAGTGGCTGACTGGATAGCCAACACCCTGCAACCGTTGCTCGACGGTTTGGATAAGACCCGCACCAGCTTTGTCGGCGAAGACTTTGCCCGCTCGGGCGACCGCACCGTGATTGTGCCGCTCTTACAAAGCAAAGACCTGATTTTAAAACCGCCGTTTATTTTGGAACTGGGCAATATGCCGTTTGCCCAGCAGGAGCAAATCATGCAGCACCTGTTGGCCAACCTACCCAATCTGCGCGGCGCGGCCTTGGATGCACGAGGCAACGGTCAATCTCTGGCAGAAGCCATGCGCGATGCGTTCGGCGCAGAAGTGGTGGAAGCCGTGATGCTGTCGGAAAACTGGTACCGCACCCATACCGCTCCGTTCAAAGCCGCCCTCGAAGACGGCACACTCGACGGCCTGCCGCGAGATGAAGACATCCTTACCGATTTACGTGCGTTCGAATTAGTCAAAGGCGTGCCTCGTATTCCGGACACCCGAACCAAAGGTCAAGACGGCAAAAAACGCCACGGCGACGCAGCGATTGCCTTTGTCCTTGCACATTACGCCAGCCGCGAACTCAATGCCGGACCGGTACGCGTGGCCAGCCGCCGCGTGCACCGAATTAGCAGAACAACGTATGGCTTTTAGGCCGTCTGAAAAGAGAATCCCATGAAAAAACCGCATTTCAAACTCAAAACCAATCATGGCAACATCACCTTCAAACCCGATGACCTGACCGGCCATATCGCCGTCTCACATCAATTTTTAGGCGGTTTCGGCGGTTGGTTGCCTAATCCTGACCCGATTTTGCGCAAGATGGGCAAGCAAATCCATGTTTACCGCGAATTGTTGCGCGACGAGCTGGTCGGCAGCTTCGTGCGCCGCCGAAAAGCCGCTGTGGCACGGCTGGATTGGAAACTCAGCGGTGATGAAGTCGAAGATCGTGTATTGGATTTTGTCAAAAATTGGCTGGCCGCTGATATCGATGTTTATAAGATCTGCAAAGACATCATGAATGCCGCATTTTTTGGTTATCAGCCTATCGAAATTATCTGGCAAAAAGGCAGTCAATGGCTGCCGTCTGAAATTGTGGCCAAGCCGCAGGAATGGTTCGGATTCAATAATGAGCGTGAGTTGGTTTTTACCGAAAACGGCTTGAGCCAAGAGCCGCTGCCGCCTTATAAATTTCTGTGTCCGCGCCATGAGGACGACTATCTTAACCCTTACGGCCTAGGTGATTTGGGTTTGGTGTTTTGGCTGGTAACTTTCAAACGCGGCGGCATGAAATTTTGGGTAAGTTTCACCGAAAAATACGGTGCACCTTGGCTCATTGGCAAAGAGCCACGCTCCAATACCCATAGCGACACCGAAAAGTTGCTCGACGCATTGGAAGCCTTAATAAGCAATTCGGTCGGCACGATTCCGAATGATTCCAGCGTCGAAATCCACGAAGCCAGCGGCAAGTCATCATCAGTAGATGCATTCGACAAGCTGCTGAAAGAGTGCAAGTCCGGCATCAACATTGCCTTGCTTGGCCAAGACCAAACCACCGACAAAGAAACCAACCATGCCAGTGCCAGCGCGGGCTTGGAAATTGCCAACGATATCCGTGACGGCGACCGCCGTATTGTTGAAGCGGCGTTTAACGAATTGATTGAATGGGTGGTGGAACTGAATTTCGGCGATGTGGCTTGTCCGAAATTCGAGCTGTTTGAAAACGAGGAGGCAGGCACGAAAGAGCGTGCCGAGCGCGACAGTATGCTGTCCGGCGCGGGTGTGAAATTCACTCCTCAATATTGGAAACGCACTTACGGTTTGGAAGATGGCGATATCGTTGAAGAAGATGCCATTATCCCGACCGCTGCTGACTTTGCCGAAGGTTGGAATGGCACAGAAACCGATGCAGGCTTGATTTTAGATACGCTTGCGCCCAATGCAGGCCGTCTGAACCAACAAGGCCGTGACCTGACTGCCTTATTGGTGCAGGATTTGCAGCGCGGCGAAACCGAAGACAATATTCTCGACCGCTTGGCCGAGCAGTTCCCGAATATGGATGACACCGCCTTACAAAACGAGCTGGCGCGTGTGATTTTCCTGTCCGGTTTGGTCGGCCGCATTGAAGCGGCGCAGGAGATGAGCTGATGAATCCGGAAGACATCAAGGCAATTTTCGGCCTAGAGCCGGAAGCAGCGGTCGAATATTTGAAGCAGAAAGGTGTAGCCGTTTCGTGGGATTGGCAAGATATGCTCGACGACGCACACGCTACCGCGTTCACCGTGGCCAAAACCGCAGGCATGGACGTTGCCAATGATATTTATCGCGCCGTTGTCAACGCCGCCGAGACCGGCCAAACGCTGGAGCAGTTCCAGAAAACACTCACGCCGGTATTACAAAGCAAGGGCTGGTGGGGACGCACCCAAGCAACCAATCCGGACACCGGCGAAGCCCAAACCGTTCAGCTTGGTAGCCCGCACCGCCTGAAAACCATCTACCTGACCAATATGCAGTCAGCCTACATGGCCGGACGCTACGCTGAAATGATGGATTCTGTCGACACCCACCCGTATTGGCAATACGTCGCTATAAACGACGGCCGTACCCGTGACAGCCACCGTAGAATGCACGGCCGTGTCTATGCAGCAGCCGACCCGGTTTGGGACACCATGTATCCACCGTTAGATTTCCGCTGCCGCTGCCGCGTGCGTCCATTATCACGCGCCGCAGGCGAAAGCCGTGCCTTACCCAGTCCGACACTTGAGACTCAAACCGTCGACATCGGTAGCAACGAATACACCGGAGAAGCCCGCTACGCCCAACGCACCGGCTTGCGGATTGACGGAAAGTTTGTCGCCCCTAGCGCAGGCTTCAATGCCAACCAAGGAAAAGCCATGCTCTCGCGCATGGCTTCCGTGGCCGTCCAAAAAGCACAATCCGTTCATCCCGATATTGCACGCGTAGCCTTAAAAACAATGATGACCAACAGCAAATTCAAATCCTCATTATCCGCAGTCGATTTGGCATGGGTACTAAAATTAATCAGAGGTTAGATATGCTCGAAATTAATCTTGATACTTCATCACTAGATCGTGCCTTGAGCCAGCTTCTGCAAAACATAAGCCATCCGCGCAAAATGATGAAAGCCATAGCGACCGAAATGACTTCATTAACTGAAGAAAACTTCGAAAGCGAAAGTTTCGGTGGCAACAGATGGAAACAAAGCCAACGCGCAGCTCAAGGCGGCCAGACTCTGCAACTGACCGGCCAACTTGCAGCCAGCATCTCCACACAAGTAGGCAACGACTTTGCACGTATCGGAAGCAACAAACCATACGCGGCAATCCACCACTTGGGTGGCTCCGCAGGCAGAAACCATAGCATCCAACTTCCAGCCCGACCCTATCTACCAATCAACGGCAGTGGTCAACTTCAAAACGGAGCAGATAAACGCATCCTTGACATTGCAATCGAGTCACTCAGCTCAGACCTGTAAACAAAAAAAGACGAGCAAATTATGCTCGTCTTTTTATTGCACTCTATGAAACTACTTTTCACAAAACCAATCCCACCAAATCCCGCTCCATCCAAAATAATCCCAATTATCTCAGAGACTCTATATATTTATCTCATTGGGTTTCATTCGTCGCCTTGTCCTGATTTAAATTTAATCCACTATACCGCTTATTCAAAAGCAAAACAGCCCAAAACCTGATTGACAAAAGGTTTCGGGCTGTTTGCGCCTGTTCGCCAAACGAAGCGGGTAGGGCGCAAGGCGTGCCAGTTTGGCAGATAGAGGCCTTTGCAAAGGTCTCATGAGGATGCAGGGCTTTCTTTGGGAAAGAACAATCGTTCCTTATTGATGTAAAAAAGCCTGAACAGAAGTTCAGGCTTTTTAAATTTGGCTCCCCGACCTGGGCTCG